>JGI24159J19872_10000390_pt1 | contig 37260 bp, 27 predicted proteins | sample Ectturendosymbi4_FD_19872 | JGI IMG/M metagenome (IMG submission 19872) | reverse complement strand
TTATTTGAACACCTTAATGTTGCAGTTAATGGCTGGGGCTGAGCGACTATGTCATTTTTTGAATGGGGTCGCGAGCTTATGTCATATTTTCAAATGGGGTCGCGAGATGAAAAAGGTTGGGAACCACTGCTGTGAGGTCTTATTGTCTGATTCATTGCTGGGGAAGGATTTCTTTCGATAAACAGTACCGGGATTTGCATTTATAAACGATTTTAGGAGTTTAAGGTTTGACCATAACAATTATATTGAGGAATACAAATTTTCTCGGCTATATTCTCCGATATTGGCGCTCGACCAGATCTTCTGGCCCTACACAAACAACTTTCCCCCTTTGAACTTTTTGTGCCATTTCCTAATCTGTACTGCTGCTGGTACATTTACATGGAACTCTCTAACAAGCGCACGCTGTACATTCTTGTTCGACTGTGTTCTAACATACTATAACAAACAAAACGCTTTTGCTATTAAATTGAATGCCACCCACTTCTCTACCTGTGAAGATAAACGCATGTAACATAAAACTTGACATTTACAGTTGTTCGTGCGCGTGTTCAAATTCGTAATCCCTTGAAAAAAAACAATGGGCCAAGTTAATAAACTGCATAATCATAACATACGATTTGGAACACCCTGTGTAACGACAAAAACCAAACAATAGTAATCCAAGAAACGCTATCGCGACATTTCGCGTTTGCGTTTAAATGAATTTGTGCAGCATAAGAAGCTCAGAAAGCTAACAACAGCTTTTTAACACATAGGGCTTCGCGACAATGTATACGGGCTCAGGAGGCCAAATAAACGTAAGGCAACTGCATTTTCACGACCAAACAAACTGCCCTGATGAGTTGAAAGAACTGCAAAACGCGACAACTGCTCGAGTGTTGGGAAAATCCTGTTCTCTTCAAACAGTAAACAATTCGCCGTCGTAAGTGATGGGATAAGCCAAGGGTTTGTAAGGTTTGCAGATAAACCGCATAAATTTTCAAAATTTCTAATAGGGGAACAGACCGAGATTTGAATCGTTGAAAACTAGGGTCATTTTCGTTTAATACAAAATATGTGTGTGTATATTAGACTGTTTCATCCTTCAAAAACAAAGGCGAAACAGAATTTTGCTTTTCTACATCGTCAGAGTTCCCGGTTATGGAAAATTCCGCAACAACCACTGGACCAGCGCAACACCTCCGTTCGCCAGGTGCACTTTGCAAATGCAGACCTGTGAGAATCGTCGAAAAACTGCCTCAAATTTTATCTGACACGGTTGGCTAAAAACTTATGTTTTCCCTTCTTCGGACCATTTCTTACAAATACCGCAAAGTACTGAAAAATGACGGAACGAAATTTTAACGTACAGGCTTGCAACACCAATCGTGGGTAGATAGATCGCACCGCAGCTACTTTAGACAGTTTTGCAACGAACTTTCGCAAAAGCTCTAACGGAAACTTTCACTCACCTCTCTGTTCGACGCCTGGACGGCTGGGTCGAACAACACGCGTAGAGCCTCTTCACCGTGATTTTTCGTGTGAATAAAGTTCTCTGCAAAGCGCGGACAATAGCTCACCATCAAGCGCTCTTAAATTTTCTGCTCAACAAAATTCGCTGCGGCCAACTTATGGCCAATCCGAACACCGCTTTCTGCTGCTGCCGCTCGATCACGAAAAGAGAGTTCTCTGCGGTTTCCGCCAGAGAAAAACAGATCAGGTGGCAGGGAATGAAAAGCGGTTGCGAAATTCTTTTGTATAATGCAAGAGGGTTTTTGGCTGTAACTGGAACGCATTAGCAGCGAGCGACTGGAACAAACAACGCACACTTACCCACACTCGTGGACAGGGCAGAATCGATATTTACACGCATGGGCTGCAAAACAAAAAATCAATGTCACCACCGACATGAACTCGCACAGAAAACGCTGAGCGGGATTCGCGGAAAACACCATAAACTGAAGATCAATCAAGTTAAATACAGAGGGGACTCTCAGCAACGGGTCATTTGCGCGAAGACATGAAGAGGCAACATCGGCTGCAACTGTACCGCTTTTACCTTCAAATAGATGATGTAACAGACACCTGCGTTTGTTTCGTCAGAATTAAAATCTAATTGACACATTCTTTGAGCATAAGTTGTTGTTTTCGTAAAAATCAAAATGAGCTTGTCCTCGGCATCGCTCGTTTGTCTTATAGCTTATCTAATACTGTGTGACTTTCAGGTTGATGAACTCAGCTTAGTGGAAGTTGCGAGAAGGACAAACGCTACGACCTTACTCCATAAGCACGAAACAACCAAGTTAGAAAGTTACCAATTCAAAACCTTTCTGACAACTACAACTGCTCAAAAGTATATTTCTAGGGATTCACGATTTCTTTTCCTCCCACAGACATTTCAACCCACAACGCACAATCAGAGCCGTGGGCCTCGGAAAGGGGGCAGGGGCGGTCCTTGGCCCCTCTGGATTTTGACATTTATCTGTTTGATTAAAAAGGCTGTTTTCTTAGTTTGGAACGGGAAACATGAAATTCCACCACTTTTTTGGCCCCCCCTAGAAAAATCTTTTTGGCTACACCTAAACAATCCCCCCACCCAATCCACTATTGACCCCCTGGAAAAAATCTTTTCGACGCCCATGGACACAGCGTGGTATTTCTTCCCTACGAACTGCGTCACGAAACACGTGACAGAGATCGAAGCACGTGACAGTGATCCAATGCAAACTTCACAGCGAACGAAGGCCGCGAACACACGAGACAATAACGCCGCAGTTATCCAAACATCGCCGACATTGCCATGCCTGCGCACGCACACCGGCAACTCACCGCATTGGACAAAAGGTAAGTCTTCAATATGCCGTCGGCCTGCTTGAGCAGCTCTTTAATGCTCGACAACTGCCGGTAGCTGTCCACCGCGAGAGCGAAAAGCTGATAAGAAAACATCAAGAAAAATTAACGTGCAGTAGAAAACGCGACGTTAATCAACTTTGCCTTTAGTTAGAAAGCTGCCCTTGCATCAGATGATACGTTACATTGGCAGCGCGCGTCCGGTACTTTCGTTTTGGGTAGAGTTACTTCCCGAACCAAGACCATTAACGGAGGTGGTGACGTATCACTTTGTCAACTTAGGTTGTCGGTCGTGACGTCACTTCTCGTGCTTAACCATCACAGATAGATTTTTGCTTAACAGGTGTTTTCACTTTCACTTGTGGCAACGTATTAACTTTGTCGATATGCGGGAGTTTCAGGCAAGCAGCAAACGTCGACGCTGTCAAAGTAGCATGAACGGTCGTGTGAACGGTCAGGCATTTTTAGGAAAACTGCCAATTGCAGGGAATAGTTCAAAATTTCCGCTGTTCTCAAGAAAAAGCACACAAACGCAAAAAGCATGTAGCATACGCCAGGTAACGTATACCTCAAACTATAAGATAGGTGTGATTTTGTTTGGTGCATTCAAACATGCATTAAACACAGGAGGTACTTCAGAAAAACGAAAACAAATAATAGTAAGCACAAAAACATTACACATAACAAAACGGACTGATAGAAACTTATTCAAAGCAAGATTAGTTTGAACCTTGGAACCTGCCGGATTTTTGGCGAGTTTACCTTTAAAAGCAACTATCTTTTTACACACGGCACAATATGACAGAATGTGTCTATGCATGATGAAAACACGACGTTAACGAGACGATGTTTTACATCACTGCCCCCCACAATCTTGTAGCTGCGGACCGGCCAACGCTCGACAATTTTATCGCGGCCCGGGAATACTCTATGATGGTTGTAATAAAGAGGAACTCCGCTCCGTCTTCAACACTCGCACTTAATGCTGCAACGCTCTCACTTTACACAGCAACAGTGCTTCCATAGGAGGAATAGACCAATCACATGGCCAGATAGGAGGAATAGACCAATCACATGGCCAGATAGGAGGAATAGACCAATCACATGGCCAGAAAGCGAGTGGTGTCACCACCAGCACACATTTTGCAATTTCGCGACCCGGGGATTACTGCTTTGGATCACCAGGCTGATGTTCACTCGGATTTCGATCAGTCAGAGGTGATGGATTCGATGCCCGACCGCACCGCTCAATAGATAGAAGTAGGAGTTGAACCAGGAGTGCACAACCTGCTGTACGGCCGCACGCGGCCTTCGATAAAAGTTTATGTGGCCGTGCACATTGCACATGTCATTTGAAATATTAGTAATGGCGGCCGCACATTAATAAAAACTCTTTGTCTACACTGTCTTAAGATGCTTACTAGAAGGACGGCCGAACAAACACGTGTGGAAGCAGGCTAGGCTCAGTGTGTGGAAGCAGAACAGAAGCAACGCAAAAAATTTTCAAACGTTTGGACTCACTGGCGGCCGCAATTCCCAAAAATAAACGTATTGCGGCCGGCAATAACGAAAAGGGTTGTGCACCTCTGAGTTGAACGAAACGCCCGGGATTACATTCAATGACACAAGCACACTCGGCAGGAGTAAGAAACAACGGTAGAACGAAAATTTTTCGATCCAGAGAAAAGAATAGAAACTCACCAGGTTAGAAGGTTCGTGCGTCATCATGACGTACTTGATGAAGACGGCGAGGTGAGCGGGTCTTTGCAGAAGCTTCTCGAAGTCGTTGAATGGGCCGTGGTCGGAGACCTGCGCGTGTTTTTACACCATCAAGAAAACAGCAAGTTTCTGCCCGAAGCAATCGCGTTTACTTTAAACCAGGGGTATCCAAAGTACGGCCCGCAGAGCCATTTCCTCTAACCGCAAAGGTATTTTGTCAATAATGAAGAAGTAGCATATTTACGAAAAACTTGCTGATTTGATAGAATGTAAGATATCCCGAAACAATCGCATTACGTGAAGACGTCTGGCCCTCGAACTATTGTGTAATAGCTCATGTGGCCCTCTGACTATGAAGTTGAGGGCCCCGGACCCATTAAATCGGGTTTACTTTGGCGAAGGAAGTTTTTATTCAAACCAATAAGGTTTGGATGCATAAACGGGTTTGTTGTTTCGAGTGACGACTATCCATGCACTGTACAGAAAGTTCGAGGCGTGTGTGGGAGTATCTAAGTCAAAGCATAGCCGCAGACCTCATGGCCCTCAAGTTGTTTCCAATATTCTTTCAGTATTTCAGAACCTTGCATACTGTTGTGTTCGCTTCAATATTTTTGTCACTTCGTCCCATCTGCTTCGGGTTTTACAAAAGAAAATAAAACTTTAGAGCACTTGGAACTGACAAAGAACATCGCAGGTGTTCATCACAAGCAGCAAAAGTTGTAAAAAAAGAATGCGGGTTGTTTAATTGTTGATCTGGAGACTATGCACCGATGGTCAGGTGTTTTTCGGTCAGTAGGTGTGTGGATTTATCTGACAGATCTGTTAGTCAGTATTGACCAGTAATTCAAGGGAAAAAGTGATGCTGGTCGCTTTTTGAACTGTGCCAGAATGATGACATGTGCAGTTTGGAGATGGCATGCTACGGCTGAATGCAGCCCGGACCAGTTACTTGGGTTTATAAGGTCAGTTGTACCTGGACCGCTGAATACATCAGCAGCGTCTTCCTCTGGGCCCAATGGGAAAAAATTGTGTCAACAAAAAGCTGGGTTATAGCACCTTGTAATGTGTGGAAAAAGCACTTTGAAAAAGGCCATGATTGTTCGGTATTGTTAAGCTGCATGCGAAAGGCTTTTCATCTTATCAAAAATAGTAACGTTCATGTTTGTCGTTCATTCGGCGTTGTGTGTTTGTTCTTCTTGACTGTAATCACTTTTGTACATCAGCATATTAGTTTTGTACAGGATTTCCACTGCAAATTTTTCTCGTAAGATTTCAATTCTGATACTGATTTGTTCTGAAGTGGAACAAACACCTTTCACCTAAAATGTTTAATTTGTATATCGCGGTAACGGTTAGCGAAATACATCACTACACTCACTAATGTTTCCTCTTTCAATATATGCAAACTATTACTGTGACGATGTTTTTTGCTGAGTCGGCATCAGTGATAGAATTTAAGTCATTTAAAAGCGAAAACATTAAAGATTTTATGTGCAAGTAGTAGAACATGACAAGCTCGACAATCATTTTGTTAGGCATCCTAGCATTAACGTGAACTATCATACAAATCAAAACTGGGATGATACAATGAAGCGGAAACGACCAGTGGCACTCAAGGGTCATGTTCCATAAGGGGTGAAACATGCCGCCTGTCGTCCACATGCTCCGCCCGCGTTAGCAGCTGATGCTTTTGTAAAATAATATATTGTGACAGAAATTCCTGCTTTCAATCAGACAGGCACTGGAAGAAATACAAATACAACGCGTTTTCCCTTTCCACATCAGCTTCTGCCACTGCCATTTCATTCTTGACATTTCAACGACACACTATAAACCCTCCGTACGCAATACGATACGTTATTCTTAATACTTCCAAATTTAATTTTTTTTTCTGCCAAGTTTCTCTAATATGTAAAAGGTTTCTGTGCCAATAGCATCGCAGAGAAATTTTAACGAGGAGATGAAGAGCGATTTTCTGATTTGAAAAAAAGCGATTTTCGCAAATTCTACCAGTAGTTGTATTTGACTGTCTAATCCTGTGGTTCTCAACCGTTATTCTGAGGGCCGCATGCGGATGCCAAGCAGCTTTTGTGCGGCCTTCAGCAGTCTTTCAATAAAACCTCTAATAGTTTGTGCAACAGACTTCGTTCTGCAGTAAAACAAAACGTGTCAATTGACTTGTGTTAAAATTTCTTTAGTTCAGCTCTCTAAACAGCGCCGTAAGTCTGGATTTGGCTGCTTCAGAAAAAAGGTTGAGAAACACTGGTCCAATCTAAAGCAATGTCCGATTGCTACCGAAATAGAAAAATACAGCAACGGCAAAACACTAAAACGAGGTTCGCTAAATCGGTACCGTGTCTTCGACGTTTGTGATTTCCTCATCTTCAAAGTTCATTATATCGCGATTTTGTTCCGGCACAGGAGTGGACGGTTTTTGAAATTCGTGCTGCTGCGAAAAACATACGTCGTGATAAGTACGGTGCGGATCGGCGCTGCATGATCCCGTATATCGTTGAAAGCACTGCGTGTACGTAACACAAGATTTAGTTTGAAGTTCTATCCTTCTCGATGTTTATAAACAAACAGCTAGGCCAGTTTCATAACACCGCACAACGACAGGCCCAGCTTTTTTTGTGCAAACATTGCTCGCTTCAAACGATCTGGATACTATTTCGAACGGCAAACCACGTCGCTCCCAAAATCGATTTGATTTAACTGCTTCTGGGGCGGCCAATATACCAGAAGATTAAGTTTTTTTAACTAGGAAGCGAATTAAGGGGTTGTCTCAAACAAGTTCTTAGAATTAGAAACCTCATTTACCTGCTGATCATATCCACCGTCGACGGCCAAGCCATTATTTAGGAAATCTTCACCGGGAACCATCGTGCCGATCCCAAACGGCTTGGGACTGTGTGGGACGGGCAAAGACTGGAAGCCGCTAACAGTTGCGCTTCGCTGGTTTCTGGACGCCGAGTCCCTCTGCGAAAACACGGTGAAGTTCTCTTACTGCTTGCACGATAAATACGACGCCTTCATGATCGTCGCTTAACTCAAACGAGTTTACGAACTGCGATATAAATGAACTAAACTGCCAGATTGAGTCTCATCGCAGAGCGAACTGCCTCAAGAAACATTTAAAAAAGGGGCGAGAGGAGTAAACTGGTTTTGAAGAAACTTCTAAATGCGATTACCGGACGCAAAGCACGCGTGCCGCACCACACCGCGGTTCGATACTGCTCAACCAGGAAAAGAGTCTTGCCACACGCATGTTCATTTTCAATATGTTGCTGCACAAACACATGGACGACAAGTCGTGTACCTACCGAGCAAGTTAAATTTTAACTACCACGCTCCCTTGTTCTCGCTTGAGCACGCCACGCAACTGGAATTTACTGTCCTGACAATGATCTCAGACTATCTGCCAAACAAAGTCACGTCAATCGCATGGTAACCACTAAAAATATTGTTCGGCGTGCCAGAATGCTTGTAACTGTTTGTTCATTTCCGATTTCCATTAATGCCTTTCCGATCCTACCGAGAAACCAAACGACTGACGAAAAAGCTCTATTCCCTGATATAACATCACGCTGCAAAAACCAACTTCTATTTTAGATTCATAAGTGGCAACCTCGTGGTGCATAGAGAACAGCATATCAGAAAAGTACAACATTTGGCCACAAGCACAGTTGAATAAATGATCAATTTGTGCTCAAGAAGCAATGCGGTTTGGCATCGGTTTTCGTCAGAACTACATTTCTGGTTGGTATGAAACGAAAGTACTATACGTGGAAATTCTGCTCGTACCTTAGGTAGACAAATACGTGTGCTAACCCACATTACACAGCTATTGATGCTCATTTAAAAAAATACAATGCATGACATGCTTGGCCCACAGGGTTTGACACTTTAAAACAGATGAGTTCTATGTTGTATAGAGCAGCAAATCTATTCGAGCAGCAGAGGAATTATCTTGTTAATTAGCTGAGAGTGTATTGAAAAGGTCAAGCAACTCGCGGGGTCACTGAACAAACTGAGATAAGAAATCGCACAAGCAAAAGAAGAGCTTGTGACTCTTTCACAATTGGGTTTAAAATAAACAGTTAACAACACTTGTAATTAACAACACTTGTAAAACAAATAGCTATCAATCAATTAAACGGACACACAAAACAACTTTACCCAGCGGTTCTTTAAAAGAATGATCGACATGAAAGGAACAGTTTTTCACCAAAATCATCATGGCCTGTTCAACTTGTCACTACGGAACTTGCGATCTTTTCGCAAGCAAAAGCTTTGTGATTCTTAAACAGTGGATCGTGGCCAAGGGATATAGAAAGAAAATTTTAGTGGTCCGAAAAAAAAACAGCCTGCTGACATCGGAACACAAAGAATGATGGAGGCACGTAAGAATACAAAAAAACATTTAACTATAAAACTGATGACCTCTATCACTTACTAAGTATTTCGGCAAACGGCAACCTCTTGGAGATTACATTCTTGCTCACCTCACACAGCTTAAGTCTTATTTGAATGGGGATCAGGATACATCAACCCCAGACAATGATCTAAGCATTTTGGAAAATATTTGCTGTGCTTTGTTGATACGCTCAAGGTTCGTTCTTGTTTACGCTTTTCAGCGACACATTAGCAGCACGGGCGTGCGCATTCAAGCATCTCTCTGTTAATTGGATTAAGCTTATCTCGACCACACGCCGCTTTGCATAAATCGCTGCAACTGTTGATTCGAGAGTGTTTCCGGAAGTAAAATTAACGGGATAAATAAGAGCCAATTTGGTTTGATCCACGATTGTGCAGAAACCAACTTTGCAACAGGGTTGCAAAGTTAAGAGAAATGCACTTTCACGCTAAGCTATAAAAACATCTGGCTTCAACACCTGTCCGAACATAACGCTCTTGCCCTATGTAGCAACTGTACGCATTTTTTCAAAAACTCAACCCTTGTCACACAAAGCGAACACAACTTCGACAGAATCGTAAAACTCATATATTGTCTGACCGGCTGGAATCAAAAGAAGCTATAAAACGAATTTAAACACTCGACAAGCTGTATCAGGATCTGACCGTGACAACTGGCTGATGCGCTGGTTCTTTGGAATCGCATAAGCAAAATAAATACACTAGCGCCTGCTTCAACCTTTGCTTGATTAGCTGCCAAACTCGTCAGCGTAAGTGAAAGTGGGAAAAGGCGAAACAACGGCCGACAAAATCACCTAATCGACCGATGATCAGCACTACGCATACATGCGGTCCCTGAAGCCAAAGCAACATGAACTCCCCAAGACCGGCGGATCAAAATTGAACAAAACAACAGTCAGCGAAGGTTTTCTGGAAATAGGCCGCTGCTCAACCAAAAGCAATGATACTCCTACACCGAAAAGCCCCACGTGGTAAAAACAAATGCGCTAAGAGTAGCAATTCTATAGAGAATTGTCGAAGTGGATGCGTGCGCCAAACACCATCGCAGTAAAAGTGCGCTAACGCGAAATGACGTTCTGTGACTCCTCACAAAATCAACCAAGGTGCTACAGTCGCGTTTTCTTCAAGTAGATCCACGGCGTTTAAAAATTCAAAGCACTTGAAACAATCCAGTCCCCGTGATCGCCAACTAAAGTCAAATACAACACAGCAACTTTCCTAGGTGTTTTTACGGACTTTCAGGTAAATGCTTTCAAATGTACCAGACCAGGGTTTTTTAAGGTGTTTTAGGGACCCAATTCGGGTCCCTAGAATCAGCGAAAATTATCATCGGGTTCCTGGAATCAGAGAAAATCGGGTCCCTAAAATCAGAGAGTCGGGCCCCTACCGGGTACCTAACATTTTCCTTGAAAAAAAACCCTGGATGTACCAACAAGTCCTGGCAAAATTCCTTTTTCACGATAAACCATCCCTGCTATTGACATATGTGGCCATAAAAGGTGTAATTTGCAGTAATTCCAGACGCATGCATATCGACAGTAATACGGAAGCTCTCGTGTTTAAATCTTGTTTAGACGCGCGACCCGGTAACAGCGATTTTTGTCCGAGTTAATTGTTTTCTGTTTAACAGAGTCAAGAAACAGAAACGCAACTAAGAAATACAATCGCTCCTGATGGAATTACATAAAAACTGTGGAATGTTTCAGACTAGGCATATTAAATAGGGATAGTGGAGTACTGTTTTGGTTGTCAGGAAATAAAGATGAGTTTTCTGAAAGAGGACACCGTCCTAAAAAAGCAACAATACGTTTGTAACAACGAGGGATGATCGAAAGCACATTATCGGGGGCCCACGCGGTTAGTAGCAGCACAAAATTCAAACGAGATATTGATTCGTGAGCACACCAACGGCAAGGCGTGTATAAAACCCAAGAAACCTGGTTTCAGATTGCTACGTCGGAACGTTCGCAACAGTTGCCCATACACGCGGTCTGACATTTTTTAACCTGGAGCACCCACAGCCTGCTACATTCCGCTCGCAACTGCTCAGAGACCATGCCTGGGTGTCCGGATCGCTCGTGACCCACAAACGTCATGTGCATTTGCTAACTGCAAAAATTTTCGTGAAAACTATGTAAAAAAACATTTTAGTGCAAATTTGTGATCCTGGTGAGGCGCTGTCGCGTAGTTTTTGAAGAACGTTGGGCACCAGGAAAAAAGTTAGAACGAGTTTTTGATCTTCGTTTGTTCTTCAATGGAAATATGTCAATGTCGGAACACGTTCAACATTACGCCTCACACATAGTAACACATACACATCATGCATCATTTCATACCAACTGTTTGATTTTGATACAAAAACTACTTCGCAAAAGCTAAACCTGCTTTTGGAGCAAGAGATAAGCCTCTAATTAAAAAAAATAAACGGCACAATATTCAGTTTTCAATTAATTTAACAAACGACACGCAACAGAGTCCTGGCTTGGAATGGCCATACTGGCTAACGTTCAGCGACAAAACGTACACCTAGCAAACATCTTATTGTCAAACAAATATTCCTGGCCAGATCAATAAGCATTTAAACACATAAACACTGGTATGGTCAACATCAACGTAAGGGCTGCATTTTAAACCAGAAAATTGTAACAGCATTTCCGATAGACAATTATGCTCCAAGGCTGTTTAAGTTCACAACCAGCAGGCTACATACGTTATTAACCTACATGAGGAAGAATCGTGGAAGGCTTCACCTTTCGACAAATTGCTCATTTTTTATTATGAAAAGCGTAACCTCATCACTAAAGAAAGCCTGTGGCTTGAACAACAGTTTTTAAATTGCTAAAGGACCTTGCCAAAAAACTGCATCGAAGTAAACTGAAAAAAATACAGTACATAATATATGACTAACAAAATTTGTGATTTAGTTACTTAATATAACTGTTTTACTATTCATACTACCCGTGTGATGTATCAACTTCAAAAAATAAAGCTTTAACAACCAAGTTCTACATTTCTCAAATCAGTTGGATAAGAGGAAGCCAACACCACATGTCTAAATGAACTACCCCAACTCATATATCTGAACTAACAACCTTTTACGCAGATATTGACATTTTATAGTGTAGTAAAATCAAGCCAGTTGCACTTGAATCTTATATGCACTAAAACCACCTCCACGTGAACCTGTGTGCTTGTATAAATAATGCTTATGGTGTGTATGGAAAGATGTAATATAATCCTTAGCAAAATAAGCAAAACAAACAAAACATGGCGGGTACATACCGTACATATTCAGTTTAAATTTACTGTCTGCCTCATAGTTTATACAAACCGATTCTAAGTATTTAAAAAAAAACTAGTTCATTAGCACAGGTTTCAACAACAGTAGACTGATAGTCTCAAATACCGTGAGCTACCCCAAAATAAAAAAAAACAAAAGCATTCGTGTAAATCCGATGTGAAGACAACTCACATAACATGGGACATTCAAGGGCGCCTAGGACATACGCTACTATACTGTTAGTGTAACTGAGAGCAGCCGACAATCATTGCAGGTTATCTTCCACTCACCATAACCTACGAACAACAAGCCAAGAAGCGATTTACATGAACACAATGCCACGAAAACCTGGGGAAAATGCTCCCTTTAAAACTGGCACGATGAGCCCGAACCCCGCCCAGGCACAGTACACATTGTACCACCGCATTACAATGTTACTTGCTCAGTCATGCATGACTTAGCTCATTCCAATCTCGCTGTAAAGAAAAGCATTGTGAAAAATCGTGGAAGTGAACATAGACAGAATGTTTTGTTTTTCCAGAGATAATTCACCAGGTTTTATTAAGGTGTTTTAGGGAACCGATTTGGGTCCCTAGAATCAGAGAAAATCGGGTCCCTACTAGTCCATACCAGGTACCCAACATTTTCCTTAAAAAAACCTGATTTACCGCAAATCTGATTTGTGTTAGCGGACAGTAGCGGCCCGGTAAATTCAAACCGCGAAAAATGTGTTCAGCGGTCGATCCGTTCAATCTCAGCGGACCGTTAGCGGCTCATGCCACCTCTGCCGTACATGGGCAACGATGTTTTGACATTCCTGACGTTAGTCGTAAGAGTAACTTAAGAATCTAGCAAGAGTGAACGAACAATAGAATTGCGATGCTATGACGATATCCATACAACACCTAATTGTCTTTCATAAATAATGGCACTATTTGAAGTAACCCGAGGGCCGCATTATTACGCTGACGCAACATCGGTGCAACCTGAACCTTACTAGAAACAGCTTTTACATCTTATTTCCTATGAAAGGTATCATGAGTTACAAACAAATCATTTCTAGCGGTCGCCATGTTCGTTTGAAAGGAACTTATTCAATCGCTAGCCGGGCACCTTCAGACACCCCTGCATTAAATGCATCATTAATCTGCGATTGCTTTTTTCAGTGAACCTGAAGTGACTTTTACAGCAATATTTTCCCGCAGGTATTTAACCGCCGTTTATTCAAAACAAACCGAACAAACGCATCAAACTGATTTCACGTTTCATTGCATTGAAATTTCTGGAAAACTTCACTGCACTTTCTTCCAAACACGCCAAGCGATTACATTTAACGACACAGCAAGAATCAACGTGAAAGTAGTTCTAAGTTCACATTTTATTTTGCGTAATGCAACATCGACACTTTGCTATCAAACATCCCAAAAGCGGTTCAGCTCACCTCTCGTTCAGGAGAAAACGCGGGCATAGCTGATCACAGCAACATTAAGCAAGCCTGAGCTAATAAATTACTCGCTGGCTTCAGTTTTGCTGCAACTTTATTGCTACAATGCAAGCTCAGCGTTACGAAGAGATACAAAACACCATTACACACCACTAGCTGCAAGCGACTGCAAGGAAAAATAAGCGATATCTAACAGAAAACCTCACACAACCTCGCATAGCCACCAATTCCGACCTCAAGCAGTCACACCAACCGGCAGAGGCTGAGTGGAAACGGTTTTGACCTGCTCGCATCAAAACTGTCGTTTGTTTCACACCACTTTCTGGGAATGCATGGTTATTCGTTCTCCACTACAACAAAACTTATGAGGATGGTTTTCTCTGGATGGACTCACTAAAAATGGTTTTCTCTGGATGGACTCACAGCTGTTCGCAAACGGTCTCAACCAATCACTTTCTACTAGCCTTGGAAGGTCTGCAGAAAGCTGTATTTCACCCTGACAGAGACGTGAAACGTGAAGTGTCAAAGAAATGCTGCTCGTTCAGCGCAATAGCGCACGACGTCTTCACATTGAAATGCGCCTCGAACTGTTGCTGAACAATGCGTCCGTCAGCTGCGGGAGAAGTTGCTTGTTCTAAGGGTTCCAAGCAAACACGTTTACGGCACACATTGCATCACAGACTGACGTTTACGCAGGCAGCGTCACCCACGACTTTCTGTTTGATTAAGCGCAAGCAGTAGATCAAACTGACCTGTCTCTGCTTGGCATCGGGCCGCACGCGAACAGGGTACTGTACGTGAAAGCGCTTCAAAAGCAGAGACAATTGACACATACGGTCCCCGTCTACGCCGTAAGCCTACGTCAAAGCATTCATGGCACCGAACGGGAGAAACAGGTGCGAGCAGGAAGCTCACAATTCGAAGGCCTCGTCTTGACCATTTGCTCACTGCGACAAGCAGGCTTGTATGACACGAGTTGAGAATAAGTTGTCGAGGTTTGACATGCGAAATCCGAAGCAGAGGAAGCGGATTGGTTAAGAAATAACGTTTGCTTCATGAAATTCGTGTTGCTTCTTAACTTTTTCTCTACCACGCCCCCTTAGGCAATTGTCCTTTGAATAAATGAATTGGACGAAACATTTTCCAGTTCAAAAACTTCCCATGTTGTAGAGCGCGTAAAGGCTCATGCCCCTCTGGAAATTTGTTGACGCCCACCTGGGGAGGCGCGCTCCCCGGTTAAGAACCACTGCGATAGAGTGAGACAGAGATAGCAGAAACAGCGCAATCCACAATGCAGGCGGCGGTGATGCACATCAGCCTGCACGGAGTGGTTTGTCAAGCCTGATTAATTAATCTTTGCTGCGTGTTTGCCCACCAGAAAATGGCCAACAACCGTCGGGAACATCAATCACAACGCACATGTTTGGTGAAAAGCGCTTCCCGCGACGTTTGAAGGCATTGGTACTGCTGCGCAGGGCTGCGAAACGTGCAGTGAAACGAACAAGACGGAACTGTGCACTTAAGTACTTTATACTGGGGGTGGCACTCACACTACTCCCGCTTAAACCTTATCTCGCTGTTCTTTGGCCTGGGGCTACCCTGGGGCTACTCTTGGCCTGGGGCTACTCTGTTTTTCGGCATCAACTGTTTGAAGGACACAAAACTAGAAAGTACGGGATACAAGTCGGCCAAGTAGAATTCAAAGACGACGCGCAAATCGATCGGAAGCGCAATATTTGATCTTGAACGTTGGCATAACATATTAAAGCAAGTCCTGCATACAGGTTCGGCAAATGCGGTTTCCTTAACAAAAAGCACGGAGCAACAATCCATTTATACGAAATTGACTCCGATATGCACTGTGCATCCTGACTTCGCCTTATAAGCTTTTGAAAACCGCATATACGTGAGCTGCGAGTAGAGGCTAGTATCGGTGTCGACTACCTTCAAAAAATCTCTAACCAGCGTACATGCAACACATTTTGACTGAGACATTCTGTACACAGGAAGATAGCCTGCTTTTTCAATTGATGGCGCTTAAATCTAAACGCTAGTGTCTCGGCTGCAGCGATAAAAACGGTTACATTAACATGTGTATCAGAGCAACTGTGGCCAGAACATTGGTGGCTAAGAGCTTTGTCAGGACGGCTGCCCCAGCAGAGGTATCTGAAACACTTCTCAGGAACAAGCAAACACAACGACGTCGTAACGATTCTACTTTGGATAGGGACGACAGCAGAGCGTGGACTGGAGCAGACAGGAAGACTGATCTGAATTCGATTCCACACATTGGCTCGTAACGACCATTTTTTTAAAGCCTAGAGTCAATATATGCGTCAGCGATCGACTGTACGACGTTTACGGAATCAAACAATTATCGAGATTGCTGTTCGGTGTAAAGTGGAAAAAGGGAAGACAACAGACAAAAAAGGTCAAGTCATGAGCACAGGCATCGAACTAAATTTTACCGGCGGTACAACAACACAAACAACTCATAACCAACAATAAAACAATCGCGCTTTTCTGCTCTGAGCAGATTCCTGCAGGCACCAACCGCAGTCGCGAAGGTACCGGGGTTTTCCGGAAGGCCGCCCTGGGCCGTTGATTGGAAAAAAGACTAATTGGGAAAATAAGACGTGAACCATCTAACCGCCCGAGCTGTTATACGGCAGTTGCATATTGCCTGTATCTGAACAACTACACATGCACGCAAAATCCACACATTTGAAGTTCTTACGGTAATAATTCAATCATGAAAAAATTATAATCCATATTTATTTCAAAATTTTAGTCAAGGTTATACAATTGTAAGCCATCATAAAGTCCGTCAATTGGCCAACATTCCAAATTCAATTCAATACTTTTTCAAGGTCTTGAAAACCAATTTTGAAATTCGATACTTTTTCAACACTTTCAGTATCACGTGGGAACTCTGTGGTTGAAAATTAGGAACGGTGAAAACACAAGCACCACGCGGTGTCGCGAGTGCGACACACCGTGTGCAACCAAGGCCGTCTAAAGCAACACGGCGACCCCGCTGCAACGTAAGCATGGCCGACAGCCCGACCAGCCAGCAGTTCAAGCTCGGTTCGTAGTTTCAGGCAGTGGCGTGATGGTGCGTGCTGGAAAAGATCAGACAATGCTATTTGCGTCGCGAAAATCATTTATATATACTCTCTTTTCAGACGCGGGCGTTCTTGCATTTCAGTTTTTGCGGAGGGCAGCAGCTCGAGCCAGACCGCGCAACCAGCCACAAGACGCACCAGTCATCGTTGGTACTCGCTGCAACCGCAGGTATACCGTTTGAATTGTTGCGGTTAACACGTATCGGGGCAGCGATCACTCATTGTCACATCATTATTGCCTGTGGCAGCGTTTGTCAACCTTTCTTGTAGTGGTACGCCTTAGTATGATTTTTGAAGTCTGTACACCCTGTCATGTATTCAATTCAATTAGCGTATCAACGATTAACACAAAAACATGTATTATTTGATGCGAGCGGTGCTGCTGAATTTCGTCAGCCACTCGCGAAAAACTAAGTTGAAACCTTGTTTTAAGCGCTCCTCGCAGATAAATATCAACACCTTGGCTGAATTTGTCTTCTTCATTTTACAGTATTTTCAACAAGAGCAGAAAACCCTTGCATGGCAACAAGAATATCTTTTTGACTTAGATTTCGATATTCGGCAATGTTGAAAATTGGATGCCTAAAAATCAGGGCAGCTTGTAAAAGTTTCACATCGATCACTTCTATCCTAGCGCAGTCCAGCAGCTAAGCGCTTGGTACGTTGGTGAGGTAGCTTATGATTTAATTCGAATAGCCGAGAAAAGATGAATGATTGTTACGTTTGCTTCCAAAAAAGCCAAGCCTTAGCAAATAAGGTTATAAGTGAGGCAGTGTAACTGGTGTTGAAGAGCAAGCACCTGGTACACCTGCACATCCCACCAAGGTGGTACACTCCTAGAAAATTGAAAATTCTGATACACCAGTGGTGTGCTATACACCCGGTTGGCAAGCACTGGGCCATGGCACCATGCTAAGTTTCTGAACCGAAAATAAAGTTCATGCCACTATGACAGATGCGTGTTTTGCCATGACTTTGTTACCAGTTACCACTCATCACATTACAATGGGCATTGAATAGGGAGTGCTGGGGAGCCTTGGCCCCCTGGGTTTTAAATTTTATATTTTGCTATTGATTTTTAGTAGAAGATGTTTTTCTCTTAGTTAAGGAGTTGATAAAATGAGATTTCACCACTGTTGCCCCTGCCTGGAAATCCACTATTGCCCGCCTTGGAAAAAAATCCTTCCAACGCCCATGGACATTACCCAGGCATCTCAGACAAAAACACTTGAGAGTTTTTACTAAACGAAGAAGAGGCATAGAGTGAGCGAGTAGGGTTTATTAGAATGCTAGCACACCCTACGAAGATTAGGTTGTTTTGTATCTACTCACGAAGTTGAAACGAAAAAAATCAAGTGGGCTTATCAATATCATATCATATGCCATGCTCATTGAAGAGCAAGCACCTGGTACACCCCTGTACATCCCAGTAATACTCCGAAACACAAAAAATCAAGAATCGGGCTCATCAAAATCGTATCAAATGCTATGCTAATCACAGAGGTGTGCGCCACCGTCTAAGTTTCCGACTACAGACAGTTTTGGCTCATGATCTGTAAGGTCGGAACCACATCAAATAACAACTTATTGATGGAATCACTTCAGAACATTATTTTTTGAAAATTAAATGCAGACAAAGTAGGGACTGCGGAGCAAGTCTTATAGTGGGAGTTGCAAAAAGATAGAAACGCGAAAATGTCAATTTGAATAAAAAGGTGGAGATCAATTTTCAAGTAGGATATAACAGGAATGTCCTAGACTGGGAACAGTATCCCAAGCAATTTGAATCACCATCAAATGGTCAGAACAACTTGGCCAACTAAGCTGGTAGGCTGGGTTCGATTCTCGGTCGGGTCATGTGGAAGACTTGAAAAACTGGACTTGCGGTCTGTCTTGCCTTGTGCTTGGCATTAATGGGTGGGTGCAAGGGGGGTGGTTCACGGTGCTGTCATTGACTTGCCGCCAGTGCAGCAGCATTCACTGAGAAAGCAGTCGCGTCACCCACGGCAGAGTAATCACAGATGGGCGCTGCAGACCACTCGTGACCCTCCGAAAGGAATACAAAAACCGATTATAACGAAACTGGACTGAACTGAAAAGCAGGGCAAAAAAGGCTGCAAACTGCAGGTATGCAGTACAACCAGCCAGCGGATTACCAAGCCATGAACTTTTCACTGCCAACCAGGTTGTGGTGACATTGCAATTCCCTCATTGAGCTTTTACTGGTACCAAAAGTCCTCCACTTTGATATATCAAATACTACTACACCACGGTTTCTCAACTGAGGCCCTCAGGCCCCAGTTGGGGGTCACAGAGGGGTTGTATGGGAGCCACGAGCAGAGGTCTTTACTAAAGAGCTCTGCAGTGATACTGCAAAATCCATATTCTCCTGTATAGTGGAAGGATGAAGGGGCCACAAACCATGAAAGGTTAACAACCACTGAGCTAGACGATTGAATTGTCTGGTTTTGGGGAAGTAATGAAAAATCAAAACCCAGTAATAAAAAAGAAACATCAAGGTTAACAGGAGATTTACCACAAAACAAAGCTAGAGCAACTCAAGTGAACATCACCCTCGAGCGATATCGTAGCCATGGAAGAAAGCTGCATGTAACGATTTACCGAAAAAGCAACGGTCGTACCTTGATCCGGACAACTCGGGACCTGTTGCGATTTAAATGCGAGGCTCGGACAGGGCGAGTATCATCACCGGTACCGGATGGGATGTCCAGGGCGTCACAGCCAGGAACCGTGTTGTTCAAAACAGCGCCGTTCACGTCTTCAGCGGACGAACCCGCGGATCCACTTGTGTCTGACGCGAGGTGCGATCGCGGTGCGCGCACCGTCGGGCGGGCGAGCGGCGCTTCGGTTTGCGGGAAGCTGGACACGCGCCGCACGTTTGTTATGTTAAGACCTATGGCCTGTCGCTCCAGCGGGGGGGGTGCAGGCCGGTGGGTGTGCCGTGTACGAGTAAAGCCAGGCCACGCCTGACCGGGTGCCAGCGATGCAGGCGACCGCGGGCTGCCCATCTGAAAAATGTCGTCGTTTTGCTCGCTGTCAGGCGCTAAACCAGGCGCCTCGTGATACGTCGACGCCGGCAGCGATTCGTACGCAATGCTGTCGAAGCCTTGCTGCGAAGTCGTGTTCATCAGGGGCATGCTTCTTCGGTTTAATTTCTTCCTCAGCGCGCTGGTCAACCCGGCGGCGCCCTTGCTGCTTTTCGGCCGACGTCGTATCACGCTTGAGTGCTCGTTACCACTCATGTCCGTCACTGATTGCGTGCGGGCTAACTCTCCGGTGAGGTTGTTTCGACGCCTCTCCTGGCATCCAGCGTTGCTTTGAAAGGGCCAAGGCATGGCGCCATAAACCGGTCCGAAGGCGAAAGCTTCGTGCCCCCCGTCTCCCTCCGGTGATTTCTGCATCTTACTCAGTTAATCCTTTTTTCTGATGCAATGCTAACATTCTGCGCCATGGCAGATACACACACACAAGGTGGCAACCTAGGAGAATCTCGCAGTAACTAAAAATAAACACGTGACCGCGTTACAACTTCAGCACTGACGGGCAGCTGACCATCGGCCAGACTTGTTCACTTCCTTTACACAAGTGTGTTTTTGTATCGCATCCACGTCACGGTGGTGATGGGACGATGGGTAGACAGTAGACACCGCGATTTGCAGAAATTTTGATCAGATTCAAGTAACTGGTTTCTACAAAGCCGATGGGTTTGAATCCATCAACAAACTTTTAATTTAAAAAAATATGTATTTTTTAATCCTATTAAACAAATTTGCTGATGGATTTAAACCCGTCACCTTTGTGGAAAGTAGTTACTTGGATATAGACATGTGCAAGTTTGAATCATCGCAAAAAGATGAAAGCAAAGCCCAGTCGGCTGATTCTTCGAAAGCTTTCAGTAAACCTAGAGCTCTTAATTTTTATTTAGATCGAAGTTATTATTTAAAACCGACGAAAGGCCAGGCGCAACGAACGTGCGTGTTACCAAGAGTGGACCACAACCAAAACTCAGCCTCGTTTAAAAAGAAAACGGGTAACATCGGACATAGGCAGTTACTGCAAGTGAGGACGTGCGTGCTTGCACTAGGTTGAGTCCGAACGGCCCGGTGTGAAGGTACGGCGTTCAACCGAAAAACGCTGCCAACGCGATACGACGCTTCCGCTACGCACGGATGTCGCGCGTCAGCATCCAGCAGTGGCTGACCGACTGCGGTATTGTTGTATCGCTACGTAGCAAAACCAACACGATCAAACCACATTTCACAGTGTTAATCATACCAACGACTTTCCTCTAAAAACAACAGCAGAAATGAAAACTTTCAAAGGAGCGCAAGCTAGAGTCTATCAAAAGTGCTTTGTTTTTGCAGCGACGGCGTACGTGCTTGTCGCTCAATGGGTTTTACTTCAACTATCAATAAAAGTTAACATGATATCAGAGTTATTAAGGGGGGTTTAGGGACCCGATTCAGGTCCCTAGAATTAAAAATCGGGTCCCTGCAATTGGACAAATCGGGTCCCTAGAATCAGAGAAATCGGGTCCCTACCGGGTACCTAACACTTTCCTTATAAAAACCTGATGATATAGAAGAAATCCATTTGGACGCTTGCCAATTTTCTCTCATCCACATTCCGTCTCATTTTTCCGACACGCGTCTGAGCAGTGCTTGTGATTTTAATGTGATCAATGCAGGAGCATCACCTGAAGCGATATGCTTCACACAGACCACCTTCGCGAATGCAACCGTATTGAACACGCTCAACTTGTGTAGTACTAACCAGCTATGTCCAGCCCGCAGGCCGCATGTGGCCCAGTCGAAGGTTTTGTGCGGCCCAGTTTAGCTTTTCGCTGTAGGTAAAGTATCCTATATACTGACAAGCTCTTCTTATTTTGATAATCTTGAATTTGACGTTTTTGATGTCAAATTCTGTGACATCGAAGCGTGGTCTTCTGTACCACTTTATCACGTCTGTTACCATTGCAGATAAGATTCGATCCCTATCAGTACATTATGTTTAGCTAAATTCACTTTGCTCAGATCAAAGCAAGCCATTCAATGTGCGGCCCTCGTTGATATATCATTCAATCTGCGGCCCTGGTTAAGATAGAGACATAATTTTGGTTCAGTAAGCCAGTTGGATTGGACATAGCTGTTCTATGCCCAGTTCAAACTCAAAATACCAGCGACCATCACCAGGAAGCCCAAGCAACGGCCCGACTGGTAACTCCAGCGAAATCCACATCATTTGGAAACCAACGTTTGTCTTATAACTGATAAAATCGGTAAACCGAGAAAGCTATTTTTTACGACACTGGAGTGCCTCCTTCCTGGTTTCTTTTTTTTCGAGAAATTTTGGTCATTTGTCCCACAGCAGTATTGAACTCGTCGTAACAGTATTTACTAGTCTATCTTTTTCAGATATTTTGACCGAAGTGACTCAATTTTTTCGGTCATTTAGAAAATAATTCGGGCTATGATCAAAAAATAAATACAGCCTCTGTCAGTTTTCATGAGTTAGCAACGCCTGTTACTCTCAGCTTTTCTACAATACTCGTAAACGTAAGCTTTCAGCACTTTCTAAGGATAAAAATACAACCAGGGCCAGAGCGTTTGGCACGCAACACGTGGTCACACCAAGGTCTGAAACCAATGACTTTAAACTACAAACCACAGCCGTTTATGTTGGGTTGAGTCAACCACTAAATAAAACACACAAAAGACAATCAGGCCAATGTTGGGAGCAGTAACAACAAAAACCGTTGAGAGCCAGATAAGCGGGCAGAAAGATATTTCGGCGCTTCGTCATGGTCGACCGGGCCGACCTGCGAAGCATGACATGCACGTGAGTGAAGATAAACCAAAACTGCCTGATTTTCAAACGTCCCGTCTTCGCCCGTTTCTGAAGGTCGGCGCTGAAGATTACCAAAGCATTAACCGGGTAGGCACGTGTCGATATGCTCGTAAGCACAGATGACGACGTTTCCGTATGGACTGGCTCGTGTCCTAAATACTGTGTTGCACAGGATCAGTGGAAATTACAGCAAATAGTGAAAGCAAACGATGGAAAAACACAGGACAGTCTGATACGAACAAATGAGCAACGAAGTGCAACGATAATAATATTTGCTGTTGGAATAAGTGATTCAACCAAGCACCAGAAATTGTCTACGGTTTCCAGTAAAATAAGACCTTGGTTTCTTCTCGTGCGAAACAGCATACCCAACCGGAATATCGCGAGATTAATTTACTGTTTTTGTTCCAATGTTTTTGGCAAACTAAAACAAGTAATCAGCAGTTGCAACTGCAATCGCATTAGACTCATTAGTTGTCAGTCCATTCTTGACAGACAGATTCAAAAACAGTGGAGAAAGCAATTTAAAGCTCTAGCTTTGTTGTACGCTTACGAGGAATCAGTCGACTGGGCTCTGCTTTCTTTTTTGCGTTGATTCAAACTTGCGCATATGTATATGCATGTAACTAGTCTCTACAAAGGTGACAAAAGCGAATCAATCGAGCAATATTTTGATAGGAAATCGATTTCACGCAACATTACGCATCCTCAGTCCTACAACCCTATTCAAATAGAAAACAGATTCTATTTGAATAGAAAATAGATTCTATTTGAATAAGGTTTTAGGACAGAGGATGCTTGGCGTCACGTGAAATCGATTGCCCACAAAAATTGCTCAATTGATTCGCTTGCCTTTGTAGAGACTGGAGACAAGTTACTAAAATACAATGGAGAAGCTTCAAAAAATCGCCTTTCCATAAGACATTGTGAAAACAGCGAATTTTTCAACAGCCGTGAAACGAGCATGAACATAACTCCGCCAGAATTTCTGACTTATGAGGTTATATGAACCACATTTTTTATTCAAAACATACCAAATATGCTATTATTGCTCGAAACGCATTATCTACCAACACACATCAGCGTTATCTACCGCATTCTACGTGCCGACTATATAGAGCACTTGCCTAGTGTTGCGGACTATATAGAGCACTTGCCTAGTTTCCCAACTCAGAACGTTTCCTAATCAAACACACCTAACAAATCTGGCTCACCAGTGTGCACACCTTCCCAGCAATTCTCTCATAAAAAAAAACAAGATAAAGCTTGCACTACATCACAACAACTGCCAAGCACGAGGTATCAATACAAGCAAAACTGTTCGCGACATCTCAACACGCACGACAAAATGATATGGTCCATGTCATTCTACACCGCCGGCGAAAATACCCAGCTCAGAGTATCTCGCCCGAGGCAGTAAGAACAGAATGGCACAAAAATAAACAGCTGGGAAGGAGGAGGGGACAACTGGCAAAGAAAGGTAACCAGCCCCAACAGCTGGTCGGCGAGCGGCGACGATATCAGCTTCAACACACCAGAAAACGAATATGATAATTTTGAGCGCTGCTGAGCATGACCGCCCGCTGGAGACAATGCACAAACCCTCGGCGGCAACAGAAGTTTGGCCCTTGCAATACTGGCGCGTATTATCCTTCGCCATTCGTGTCCTTTCATTGATCCTTCACTTTTAGCGACGCGGAACGTTTATCTCATGGACTGAACGTCTTAACGTTTGCGTCGCACCCTGACCGTGCGATTCAGTCGTGACGTAACACGAGGCACAGACCGCACCAAGCGGCTAACGTCGCAATGCCTGGCGTCGCGGTTTGAAATTAGCGCTACAGTTTCCGTTGCCAAAAACAACATCATCCGACAGTCAAGACCATAACAATGATGAAAACAAACAGGGAAGTATCTTTTCCGAAACGACAAAAGCCCATGCCCAGCGTAAGCACTAATCGCGCAGAGTAAATAGGAGCCGACTTTACCGGAAAACCGTCCCAATTCTGATTCCAACCGTTCGCAAAACTAAATAAAAACTCCACCAGAGACCGATCAATGGACGCAACAACCATCGTAAAACAATTCAGTCAACGTTCGTCGTTTATGCGCATGCCAAAGTCAGGTGACACGTGCGGGGATTTCCTCAACACTTGCTAAACTGGTGCAACAAACATGAAAGAAACACAGTAATTTGACGGAGAGAGATCGTAGGGTTGAAATTGGGTGTTAAAAGCGTTCGCTGTTTCACATCTTGCAAATGCATCTCCCATGAGCACTCTAAGAGACCACCCGATGAATTGGTGGCTTCACTCTGAGCGTGCGACCACCATCAAGGTCGCGGTAAGTGATAGAAACGACGCGTACCGGGAGACCACTCGAACAATGGAAAAACAACCAGCGAAAGTAACAATGCGGCGAGAGTATACGAACACTAATTGCGCAACTTTTCGGCAGACTTCGCCCCATCGCAGTTGCCGCCCATCTTACGATGACGCAACACTGAAAATAAACTGCATCTCACTGTCTCTGCGTGGACAACAAAGGTCACCTCGGGCGAAACTGTCCAAAACCAGCGTTGAGCAGTCTTGAAAATGGGAGGCACTATAACGAAAATGAGAGGCACTATAACTGACAATAACGTTAGATTACTCGCAACTTTTCGCCAAACTTTGAGAGCGGTCAGTACGTTGCCACATCTACCAATACAGCGGCGGTTTACTGGCACAAAGCAGAAATACTGCAGTGTTGTCTATTCTAAACAAACCCGCCAGACAGTTGCCAAGAAGTTTTCTCCGAGTATCGCGCTCTTAACTTCAGTTCCTTTTTTATTTTTCAATCCCTTTCTTGTTTGAATATATTTTGATTGAGATTCTCAGATGTAAGATTCAAATAAAGCTAAACGATATTTACAATTGTCTCGAGCTGCGAAACGCGTGTAATGTAACGGCTTATCGGGCACCACCGAAGCTTAGCTAGTCTGCACGTGGGTACCTAAAAACACTGAAATCCACCCATACACTGCTCTCACACAAGCGTTTAAAACACCTCCCAACCTGCTCGGAATTCACCCTGCTAAGTCAGATTTTATTCTGGCCGCTGGAAGCACTTAAAGTGTTAATCATTAACACTGCATTCCGACAAATTCCAAAGCGCTCGCAATGAAGAGCAAAATTTCGCCTTGTTACTGACTAACCAGATCGCTGTGCACCGAAATTTCAACAACCGGGAAGCTTTCGGTTGATTGAATCCAGCCCTGCAAAGAAGCACGACGACTTGGGTAATATCTAACCGCACGCAAGCGTACGAAGGGTAAACAAAAACATATAAAATGGAAATCCCTGTAATAACTCGAAATTGTCATAAAGTGGCAGTGTGTGATTTCAAAAATCTCGGCAAAACATTCGCACAAACGGTTGAGAAGCATATGGTTTGGACAACTCGACTTTCTGAGGCTTGGACGTTTTGCAATTAATTCTATTTCAATAACGGTTACCATCTAACAGCAGTAACGCTCTTCTTAAAAATTACCGAAATGTGCGGTCGTAACTAAATGAACCAACAGCACATTGGCTAGAGCATGTGCTTCCGCGCTGCTACAACGGCAATGATGCGTCGCATATATGAAATTTTTCCTCGGGTCGATGTTCAAATATTGACCGTGAAACCTGTATCTTTTAAATATGAGACCACGAAGGTGCACGGGTCGCACGATAGATGACACCAGGAGCAGGTGAGATGATCTGCGCGCCGAAGTATCTTCACACTGATTCGTTCACGCTTCGGCGAAATAAACGGAGCGAGCATCACAGGAACCTCAAGCTTTCCGCACGATGTTTTCAACAAATTCGGAAGCGATTCGTTACCGATCATTAACAAGCTCAGAAACCCTGTGCACATCTTTATTTATTGGCCTGAAGTATTAACTCCTCCAACTCGTAAAACCATCAAATATCAAGCCGTGTCGTCGAACCCTGAAACGCTTCCGGGGTCGATATTTGAACACATCTGGAAGCCTGTTCGATGCTGCAAATACAAGGACTTGTGGTCAAAGAAAGGCTCAGTTTACTTCCACAATGAACGAGTATGACTCCAAGTCCACCGATAACCAGATATGGAAGACCTATTGGTTACACCTTGAAGTACTGTAGATATTTTGAGAGAAAATAACGTCCAATGGCTGCATACCAGGAGCCCATTTTTATTTCCAAAGCAAACTTCTATCCTCAAAATGTGTAACTTGCTAGTTTCGTTTAAAGCCTTCAAGATCACTTAAGAAGTGCTCTGCGTCCTGCTCGCTCAACCTGGCCTTGCCGCCAGAAAAATATTGACATTCTGCTGTAGAAAAATTTCTACCGTAGAGTATCACTGTATCCAGACCGACGTTTCACTGCTACGCAGTAAGTAGCTTGCTTGGAGTTCAGCAACGAGCTGCTTAAGCTAACCAGAGTAATCATGCACAGTCTCTTACAAAAAAAAACAAACTTTACCAGTGTTTTGAATCACCTTCGCATGTATTGCCCAGCATGCGTGTTAAGATGGAATAACGAAAAGCTTTGAAAGCAAGACGGCCTTCCAACAGAATCAGCAGCTCTTTGCTTACGCGGTAAGTGAAAAGTCGACGGAAATCGCCGTGTTCGTATGTACATTGTACATATACTGATGACGACAGTAATGGCGCGAGCTAGTCACGATGGGCAATTAGTCACAAGACGCTGCCACGCCAGCAAACTGAACACACGAATCAAAAACTTCGTGTCTTAATTCCTGCTCGCTCGCTGCCCCTTACAGCGATCAAACTCGGGCAGAAGGCCTTTGTCAACCTCCAAATAAATTCTTGCGCTGCGCAAGCAGGGGTCGGAGGAACACACCAATCACACGCGGCAAGCGCTGGCGCTACAACGGCGCGACGCAGCATGATCTCGACGCACAGCGACCGGGTGTGGAGCGCAGGTTAGATGCAAGTGCACCTGGATCGTCATTTAAGTTACAATTTCATTTGCGAACATGGCGCGCCTTGTGTTTTCTGTTTTCGTGATTTGAAGCAAATGCGTTCTGGAATAAAAAACCACCGCTGTTTTCTGAACCTCAAATACCAAGAAGCCTCGCTCTCTTTAACGTGATTTAGAAGAAAAAAATTAACATTCTCTTAATTACATCACATAGCTCCATAACATGACAACAGGTTGTCGTTCAGAAAACTGTGCAGCTAGAAACGATGCTTGTTGTATTGTAGAAGCTAATATAATTTCGTACAAGAAGAGCAACGTACAACAAAACTAAAAAAACAAAAATTAAACAGAAACAACGCACGAGTAAACGCGCAATTCCTTTAAGGAAAAAATGCCACTAAAGAAAAATCTAAATTCAACTTTTACACCTGACTTTCACAAGGACCAGGTGCCGTAACTACATCTACGACCTTGCTTCGTCCCGTCTTGATGTGGAGCCAGCAGAACTATCTGAGATTGCTGTTCACCGTGAGATATTTCGCGCCCTCCTAGGGCTGCTGACCCCGTGACCCTCTCCAGAGGAGAAGCGGGTATATAAACGAATCAATGAACTTTATACCTTTCACTGCCTGAAACATTTCAAACTCGTTGACAAGACACTCAGATGCGAAGACGTCTTGCACTGCATAGTCACACTGTCAGCGCTCACAATATAGCACCTCACAGCTAACGGGTTTGTGGCCAGCGTTAACAGCACTATGGCAGCTGCTGCTAAAGGCACCTGACAGAGGAAACCGGATGCTTCTGAATACCACAGCAAACAAAATTTTACAGCAGCCGGCAGTCACAGCCATCAGCAGGTGAACGGATATATTTAAAGCACGAACTTTCGATCAACGTGAAACTCACCAACAGAAAAACATCGGTAACCCCTTGGTACAGCCGAAAATATGCGGAAACGTAAAGGCAGTTGCACGGGTGATTCAAAGGATAACCCCACAGTTCAACATAACACAGGAAAAAACGCACTTGCAAAACGACTTCTGGCAGCAAAGAACCGTTTTGCAGTTGAAAACTAAGACAATTGAACTACTAAAAATAAATTCTTTTTTTCTGTTTTTTGGACTAAACTGTTCTGGAGCCGGAGCCAAAAAGCTCAAGATATTGGAGCCGGAGTTGGAGCCAAAAAAATTAGATGCCCGGAGCTGGAACCGGAGCCTTAAATTTGAGTACCGGCTCCACAGCCCTGCTTCACTNCAGATACTCGGAATGAGGAGGACAGCAACCAGCTGAAGATTTCGAAGAAGACAAACTATTTCTATCCGTGTTTCATACTATTTACATCTGGAACAGAGCTTTTATGGGTAAGTTTCTTTCGTACTGATACCGTTCTCAGCACATCGTGTATAGAATTGCACGTTCTGCTAATTTAACTGTTTTGAAATCACCGCATCAAAAGTGGACATGGTTCCACTCTCAACAATCTAAGCCAGCGGCACATGATATTCGCAACCTAAGAAAAGCGTACAGCAGAAAACTATTGCTATAGTGCGCCCCAAAACAAATTCACAGCTAATAGAACATTCGCATCTTCAGTGGACTTCCGCGTATTAACGTGAATTTACATCACATGAAATTATTGCCCAAAAGTAGGATTATTGCTTGCATCAAAGCTGTCGCAGAATGTCTGGCACAAATTTCGTAAATGGTTACCTTCACTTGGTGTTTGCATCCTTCAATTATTTTTTTGTTTATTCCAGAAAATACGAACACTTTTTCAAGTTTTTTGCTTGGTTTTCCGATGAAAACACGATCAAGTTCCCCTGAAATCAACGAGGCTCTTGTTTTCTGGACAACGTCGGGATGTCTAAAATAGCTTGAGCTGGCACGCTTTTATGAAAATCTATAGTAAACCAAAAATTATAATAAAACCGTCCATTTCTTACACTTTCGAAGAAACACTTTTTCATGGAATCTGGAAACAACTCACGCAGACAATCATTAAATGGAGATTCGGGCAGCGCTTTCGACGACCTGTGTTCATGTCACAACCGCGAAGCGCAAAAACTGTAATTGGTGCATCCCATGACATTATTTCAAAGAGGCAATGCACAAGTGTTGATGAATTACGAGAGACGAAGAACAGGTCTACAACCGTGACCACCACGCATGAAACTGAAACATTCAGAACACGAAAATCGCCTCGCTCCCAATTCAGTGTCTAACGAACCGAAAAACTATTAGAGCTGACAAAAAATAGTGTTGAGACACTCGGTCGGGCAGTCTGGGCTTTTCGGTACCCTGATGTGTTTTGCTCTAATACAGGGTCTTCATTATTGGCAAAATATCTTAGCGGCCGGATGAAAATGGCCTCGCGGGCTGGATTAAATCGCTTCGCCGGCCGGATTTGGCCGGCGGGACGTAGTTTGGAGACCCCTGCTCTAATAAGTCGAAGGGTCGTAGGAGAAATTTATGCCAACGAACTCAAGCACTGAAAAAATGGAAGTTTGAAAAAATATTGAAAACTTGCGGAAAAAGATCAGGCTCGGCTTTTGAAGTCTTGCCTGACCTGGCCCATGCCGAATGCTTCCAGCAACACGCAATATTTACTCGACTCGACTCCAACTTCTCCCAGCAATTCCAAGTTTTATTTTTGGAGAACAAAAATGTCGTTTACGGAAACTTGAATATGACGACATTTCTCAGTCGTTCGGGCAAATGTCACCTGCAAGAGGCTACATTCAAAATCCACGGGATGCTTTTTACGTTGTTGTTTTTTTAATATTCCCTCAAACGCAAGAAACAACTAATTTTGCTCATAAAATTAGTGTCGACTCTTTAAATTCTAGGCTCTCTGCTTTGAAAGCGTGCTTGAAAGCATATTATGGAGAACCTTGAAGTTTACATCCCACTAGAAATGTTTGTTTTGGCAAAACGAAAAATTTCGTTCAAAAAATTTGAAGACTTGCTCCCATTGCTGCAAACCTGCCGGGAACCTGTACCCTTGGTTTCAGTCAACACATTACTCCTAAAGTTGTATAGATATGGATCATCTCTCGATTCTCAAGAAAAAATATGTTATCTGTCGTAAAGTGTTATCTGTCGTAAACATTATGTTTTCTGTCGTAAACATTAAAAATATGTTATCTGTCGTAAAGTGATTCGTTGAGCGTTTACAATTACAACAGTGTGTTAACCTGCTCAGCTTCTAACAGAGTTTCAAGAGCATGGAAGTGTAGATCACGCAAACTGACGCAAACTTATGGGCGTCTGCATTGATTTTTATGCGAAACGTCTACCAACACAGACACGAAGGAGTTTGGCAACAGCAAGCATATTATTCTTCATTAATCTCCTTCAAAAACATGCATGCCTACATCGACCATCTGTGTATCTTTCACGAAGATCACTTCAGCGTCACCAACATGCTATCAAACCATTTTGAAGTCTTTTCCTTTGAAATTATCACGCTAGTAGTAAAGTAAAAGCAAAGTACCAATTCAACCCACGCGCAGTACAAACTATGCAAAACTAGAAGAAATCAGAATTATAAAATCTTCGAACATATATCACACGTTTTCCGATAGAACTACTAGTGTTAATTAATGTACAACTCAACAATCTACTGCTAACGGGCTTATAGAAAAGCCTTTATTTTCCTTCTCTGTGTGATCTTTCATCAAATCTCTTTATCGAACCACAGCTTCGACGCAAAACGCAATACTAAGCTAACAAGGTATCCCAGTCCAATGCAAACTAACATGCATGTGATGTGATAAGAAATTACATCAAATAAAAACACTGCTTAATTACAATTAGTAGAGACAATCTGCTTTTTAAGATCTCTCACTCTATATACCTCGTGAGACCAGAAACAAACCAATTTTGAGCCTGGTGGTTTACGGCGAACAATGAATACCGTGAAAGAAAAAAAAACGGCGTTGTTACTTCAAGTTACCAACATTTTTGCATCGTTTAAAAACCTGCGCACCAATGTCAATGCGGAATTTACTATGAACACTTGTACTGGACTCATGACAAGCACAACCTTGCACGTACTCCTGTTGTAAACTTTTCATTGCAGCACACCACGACATTGAAAATGTGTTAAGTTACTGTCCCTTCACCACGTCAGTGGCCTTTACCATGAAATTCCGTTTAGGGACTTGATTCTTGACTGTTTTTGAGAAAAAGAAAATAGCGAACTCAGTGATCTGCCTATGACAACAGCTACATTCGCTAAATTGTTTTTTGTGCTTTCCTAATGACCAGCAGGCTCAAATATCTGCTCAGTCACGACATGCTCACACACCGAGTGCGCGACGCTTACACAGCTCACCGGAAGTGTAGTACAGCAACGCGCGCGCTGATCTGAAGCTGGAAGAGACACGACTGAACGCAGACCGAACCTTAATTCGATGCACCACTATTGTGTCCAGCATCTCGTCCCGCTGTGATTGACGCATCGAGTCAGCTGCAGATGGGTTGTTCGTGCGTTTCATTCACATTGAAATTATGCCTAGACTGGTTGCGAAGGCAGGTTTCCCAGCAGGCAGCGCTTGAAGCAAGTTGGAACGTCCTATCTGGACTAGACTGGGCCACGCTGAAGGCGACCGCTGCGCAGAAAACGTCCGACCCAGAAGTTCAATTTAAGTTAATTCATGTGCTGTACGTGCAGTTGACAAACCAAACACAGCAACTTTAACACCAGAGTTAAGCAGTATGGAAATATTCGTAGCAACTACGAAGCTGGCAGAGCTGTCGCCACAACGAAGCCCTGGGCTTTCGATCGCTTGTGCGATTTGCATGGAGACCTATCAATCAGCAAGGTGTCTGCACGAGACGCTGTATGCGAATTGCCCTGTCATACACTGTTTGATACGAACGAGAAAATGCCACGTAGTGAATTTGAACCGGGAGTTCGCGAGAAGCAGTGCCTCCTGACAGCTGCTCTGGTTTCATTTCAGTGAAAGAAAAACCATGAACAAGACATCACACCAACAAAGGTTGACATCCATGTACTTCCCTCGAGAACGATAACATCCATGGCGTTAACCGTGATTGGTAGTGACCAACAATCGAAGCCATCGCAAATGGAAAGCCGCAATAGGAAAGAAAGTTCACATAAAAACTTTCAATATTTGCAGCAATGCGGATTGCGAATGATAGCATCATTGCAATGTGCCCAAAACAGTGAGACTGGGGCGACTTACAACAAGCTTTAAAACTCTGGTTCGTGAAAAGCTGTTACATTGGAATGCTCAAAACCAATCAGCAGAGCTTTAAACGCACAACTGCTAGAACCTGCCGAGTTAAGGTTCGCGTAGTCGTGATTTCACACAGCAACGCGTTAGCAAGGATCTAAACATCTACACCAGTGGCTCTCAACCTTTCATGGTTTGTGTCCCCCTTCCAAAGACNCCCAACACTTGGGGCCTGTGCTCATCAACAAAAATACTTTTAAGTTTAACTGTTACACTTGGGTTTTGCAATATCACGGCAGAGGTATTTATTAAAGGCCCCTGCTCGTGGCTCCCGGAAAGCCACTCCGTGGGTCCCGGTTGAGAAACCCTGACCAACACTGAGTAACAAAATTCCATGTGACGGACAGCAAGTCATTGGGTGCGTTTTCCAGTGCACAAGCTGGGTCTGACACCGACACACCAGGAGTGAACAAGAGCAAACTTCTCTGGGAGCAAGAGGACTGACAGAAACCGCTCGCGACCTACCACCATTACTCTTCAGCAAATGAAAACCACAACTGCAAGCTATCAACTAACCAACAAGCAATGAAGTGAGTCGAGTGCTGTACGTGCCACTAGAGCAGGGGCTCCCAACCTGGGGTGCAGTTGCTTATCGGAAGGTGTACAGTTAGGTTGGGCAATAGAAGGGAAAAATATTTTTATATATTATTTATTTCCAAATATTGATACATATATCACTGTATATGACAGAGAATACTATTTTCAAAAATAATTATATGCTCATTATCAAATATATTAAATAAGAGACAGAAAAACGTAGTCTACCGTTATACTTTGAAAAATCTAAAAGTTCTATTACAAATTCAGTGGATTTTTGTTATTTTACTCAGCCTTTTTGTCATTAAGAAATTGTAGGGGTACACGCTCATCTGTCGAAATGCTCAAGGGGTACATGGTCAGAGAAAGATTGGGAACACCTGCACTAGAAAAAAGAATGGCCATCGCAAGAAAACCGACACCTGACCTGTAACGTGGCAGCGAGGCGAAGGTTATGGTGAACCAAGTTTTCGCAGTAACAGAGTCTTGGGCCTGAGTTATCTAAGTCCCTTTCGTAAGTAAAAGCTTATGAAGATCCTTTCACATCTGACGTTGGTATCATGAGTGTGGACTGTACAGTCACGAAAACATTACAGGGTGCTGTGTACCAGAGGTGGACACGGATCCGGAGTGCCCGAGTCGACTCCGGCAGGATCCTGCGTTTTTGTCGGACCCGAAGCCGGAGTCAAAATTGTGTGAAAAACCGGACCCGTCGGATTCTCAAATTTGAAAAAGTTTCGGACCCGGATTAAAAAATTCGGAACAGGAGCGGAAATGGAGTCTAAAAATGGACTCCGGCCACCTTTGCTATGTACACGCCCGGTACAAATGACAAAAGAAACAAAATTAAGTGGAGTGCGTGGCTTCACACATCTGCTGTTGTCAAATTTGCACGTCTTCTCGGTGATATTTGTTGGGCATTAGCAACCAGGGCCGCGAGACCGGAACCCAAATTTCAGGGCAATGGGTTATATGCAAAAGAGTTGGAGAAGCCCTGATCTACACGCTAACGAGGAAGATTTTGCACACATCGGCAGTCCTGGCATAAGTGGTACCGGGATGTTTTTTCATACATTTCGATTCCCCGTTCGCATTGAACGTCATAATATAAAGAACTACTCTCTACATTCATTGAAACAGTAGGGAAACAGAAAAAAATTGGCTTCAGCTCTGGGTCCGGGCACAAAAAAATCTCCAGGCCCGGCTCTACCCATCAGAATCGCTTGGCCTCCTGCTCCTGAGCCCTACATTACTAACATGCTAAGGGTGTTTGCACGCCAAGCTTTTTCCGAATAATCCGTGCAGCACATTATGTTCGCTGCTGAAGTCTCGATTCAAACCGCCGGCGTTGGCTGAGTAAAGGTCGGCTGTACGTCAACCTGCTGGTTAAGCGTTACGGTTGAGGACTGAGTGAGCACTTCAATCCACCCGGTGTCGCAATGCATGGTGCTGAATAAAACCACATCGACTGACCTGATGTTGCCGCAGCCGCTTGCGCGTTAGGTTTTTTATGGAAAATGTTAGGTACTCGGTATAGACGCAAAGGCACCCGATTTCTCTGATTCTAGGGACCCGGTGTTAATTTTCTCTGATCCTAGGGAAGCGATTTTCAATTCTAGGGGCCCGAATCGACTGACCTGATGCTGCCGCAGCCGCTTACGCGTTAGTCAACTGACAGAAATCGTATTTTCACTCGGTAATATTCCACCGACCACAAGTTTGCTTTCAAATGCTCTTCTGAAACAAGTCCCGCAAATACACTTCTCGGCAAATAAGTTATTGCCGATTCCTATATATGTGACGCGGTGTTCGCGTGACTGACATATTCAATTCCAACAAGCAGTATTTCACGAGGTCGACATCACGAAACGGGGCGCAGTGACCGGACGAGGTGTTCATCGGTGTTTCAGAAGAGAACTGAGAAGAACTACCGTGCAGCAAGCGACGCCCATAGGACTTGGGACCGGGTCATTGTTGTATTAGCACTGACACCGTCGCATCTTACGTGGGTCGACGTAAGACAGATACTTCATCTACCGATCAACCAACTACGCAGGCTACATAACCTGGACTATATGTAGGCCTGCTGTACGCTTCTACATCGGCGTGGTATGCTTTCCAGGCAGGCAGGAAGAGATTGCGCAAAGCAGGATCGGAGCAACGGATCTCAACAACTGACGGAAGCTGTGACGGAGACAGTGCAACGTGTGGACTCCGGCCGTCTTCGACGTAATCAACGCAGAAGGGGACCAAGTTCTCGGCAACCACCCGAAGCACCAATCGTTTGACAACTTGTCAATCGTGCGAATGTTTTGAACTTGGTTAAAATTTGTCTCGGAGCACTTGTTGCTGTGGGAGGAGGCAAAGCTCTTAAATAGTGTGCACAGAAATGAGAGCGACGACCCCAGGAGCGCGCTTTAAAAACGCCTGCGTGCAAGATACCGCTTGCACGATAAAACGCTAAAGCTGAAGTTTGGCCAAGCTATTGCAAGTATGTTTCGTGACGCATTGCCAGCGTGTCATTGCCTGAACACAGGGCTGTGGAGCCAGAGCCAGAGCAATTTTGGATCGCTGGAGCCGGAGCCTGAAATTAGGGTTCCGTTTCCGCAGACACCCTTTGCGGGCCAAGCGAGTTGTCCAATTGATACAATGATTTTTAGCTTTCAATGGGCTTAATTGTTCTGGAGCCGGAGCCAAAAAACTTTTAGATGGTGGAGCCGGGGCCTGAAATTTCAGTTCCGGCTCCACAGCCCTGACACGGCAGGTGTTCACAGCTGGCAAAAGAGCCTAGAATAGGCGCTGTGCGCGGAAGACGCACACAGCTACCAGAACGGACGAACGAACAAGGCAAGAAGCTTTATTCGCGTCCGCTTAGCACAAACTTGTCAGCGAGTTAATTACACAACAGCGCAATTACATCGTGTCCGCGCGTCTCTTCCACGAGCTTTCCTGGACGAAGCAGTGAAACCATCAAAGAACTGAGGACTTATGCTGACAGCATGTCTCGGCTACGAAGATAATGATGTTGCTTGGGAATGCAGTACTGAACTGATCTCTCATAGCACTGCCAGCAAATTGAAAAGGTTTCTTTTGCTACACGTTATGCTATGGGGGCCCGTTAAAACAGGAAAACATTTTAAAACAGGAAAACATTTGCAGGCGCTCTCCTCTGCGTAACGACACAACACCTGACGTGCTCAGCCGCGCGAAAATAGACTGGGGGGGGCAGCGCAAGTGACGCACTGTCACGATTTAGAACTTCCCAACGTGCGGTGTCCAAAGTCTCCCCCACGCTACTCGAAGCATGCACTTCGCTTCCATCTGGGGGTAACGCGAGCTTCAGAAGATCTCGGAACATCATCTTGCCGTTCACATTCACTTACGACCGCTCGGCTGAATCTGCGCCAAGGAGCGGCCAGGAGACCAGAGGTCTCCATACTTTGTCCCGAGGGCCAAATAAGCTACTCCACAACAGTTCGAGGGCCGGACGTCTTCCGCATGTGATTGTTTTGGGGTTTGTTACATTCTACCAAATCAACAATTTCTTTCTACTTCGGAGACGCCAGGACTTCGATAAACAAACTTCAATCAGGCTCTATTGGCGCTAAAAACATAAAATCATGTTAAAAACTTGCCAACGTTTCGACAGTTGATACAACTGTCTTCATCAGGGCTAAAAAACGAAATGCCATGACATGCGAGCAGAGATGTTATAGAATGTGTGCGCTCCAGGTGGCGCCGTGCTGATAAGAACTCGGGAGGCGGGGAACGTTGATTAAAAGATAAGACAGTAAAAAAACAA
>JGI24159J19872_10000389_pt1 | contig 37272 bp, 31 predicted proteins | sample Ectturendosymbi4_FD_19872 | JGI IMG/M metagenome (IMG submission 19872) | reverse complement strand
GCGTTAGCTCTATATGACTCTGGTTGCCGTTCATGCACTAGTAAGAAAAAACAAATAAGTAGAATTTGCCTAATTCGTGACCTCAAGGGGATTAGAAAAATGTGTCGATTTCGGTGAAGTGACGAATTATGCAAACAGGTGAAAACTCTTTCATAGAAGCTCGTATACTTTGTCGAAGTAACTCCTTTACATAGTGCTTTTATGTGCAGTAAAATACAAATTTATGACGTTATGGTTGAATATAATTAATGCCTCTACTCTACCTAGACTCCTCCATTTAATTTAACACCTTATAAATNTGATAAACTTTATANTTGCCGCGTTCTCTCAATGGGAAGTCTAGTCGCGCTTNGCACCTCGTGTATAAATTCGATAAACAAATTGCGAGGTGCAACGATTCTCAGATAAAGATCCTTGATTTTTTTGAATTCCCACACGTACTAACTGCTTAGACATCAAAAACGAAACTTGAAATGAGGTATTCGCCGAACACAACGCTTCTAAGGTAGTGCTCTTCAACAGGTGTTCCGCGGAACCTTAGGGTTCCGCAAAACACCTAGTGGGGTTCCGTGAGTTTTAAAGGTTCCGTGAGTTTTAAAGGTTCCGTGACGGTTCCTCGTTTTTTGTGGAAATAATTTCTTTCTTCCGTATGTCGTTGTATCATTATGAAATTTGTTAGATCACCGTGCCGCATTCAGACGCCAAGTAGACCAGTTAGTTGTATAGGAAGTTGAGTACAGATAGCGCAACAAGAAATGTTGATAGTTCTTGCGTCACTCGTTGTTCATTGTTGTGCAGTTAAATTATTGCATCACAGTTTTACGATGTTGCCGATGTTCAGTTCACAGTAGAGTGGACCGAGTAACTAGAAACTAGAAAGTAGACTCAGCCTGAGTCTAGCAGAGAGTAGACCGAGTCACACACTAGAGCTGCTGTTCAACCTTTGTAGAAATAAAGTAAAAATAGTGTGAAATCCAACCTTTTACTATTGAGTCAAGCCAGATGAAACAAAATAGCATATATTCTTGTGTGAAGCGAAATAATAACAACAGCCAAGGTGTGGACGGTAATGATCAGTGTTGTTCAAATATAAAAGAGGCGCCTCCTCCGAAGCGGACCAAATGCAATTTATTTGCCAAAGTTAGAAAATGGGACGACACATATTTGAGATATGGCTTCTTTTTGCCGGATGACCAAATTCTGAAAGTAGTATCTACATTCCAAAAATGCAAGAACAACCGAGTCATTAAATTTCTTGCTTTTTAACTTCTGTAATAACTGTTTATTTGTTGAAGTGTCTAATAGCGACATGTTTGATTTTCTTACCAGTAATTCGTGTTTCTTAAATTTTTGTTAATGGGGGTTCCATGACAAGCGCGAAAGTATATCAGGGGTTCCACGATGACAAAATGTTGAAGAGCACTGTTCTAAGGGATAGAAAGAGCTGACGAATTGAGCAAATTGACGAATTAGACGAACAGAAATGTACACAAAATATAGGGATTCTGCCGAGATCGACGAAAAAGTAACGAATTGAGCGAATTGACGAATTCAACAATGACGAATTAGACAAATTCTACTGTACTCGTTTCTCGAAAGACGCAGGAAATCTAACAACGCATTGTTGCGTGCTTAGATGCAGTCAGATTGTTTGTATTCGTCCTTATTTTTTGAACACTACAACCGCATTTTTCTTTGTGACTGAGTGCTCGGACGTTGCAGTGTTTGTACGTTTGATGGTGTCTTATGTCCCAACGCATTCGTACTTTACCTGGCCTTGTACAGTTTAGGAATTAGCGTCCTACTCTGCAGTAGTTTGGTACCAAGTGTTCCGAGTTAGTGAACAATAGTGTTAAGAATGTGTCTGTAAACCTGGNNTTCTTCCTCAAACGCCGTTACAAAACGTTCTGTTAAGTAAGTGTCTGTAGATGTCTGTAACATTCTCTGATTAAGCCTCCAATGCCGTTGCAAAACGTTCTGTTTTGTATGTTTTTATCAACCTGCGTTTTGCAGAAAGTGTGGGTTTGTACTATGGACTTCGTGTCTCGGTGCTAAAATAGATTATTATTATTATTAGGCCTATTATTATATTGCTTATATGAGAAAACACGATAAAAATATAGAAACAGATGTACAAGAAACCGATGGGATTTTCCACCGTGGTGAGTATGGCGCAGAAGATGATGCCAACTGTTGATAATGTACGCGTCAATAACTTTCTAATCCAACGTAAGGATTAATGTCTGGACGCCGTGAAAGAAGAAAATGCGGTGAAGTGTGTCAAAGGAGAAGGTATTGAAACAGTACATACGTAGTGATTCTGCCGAGACGTGACCACAGAGAATCACAGTAGTTCAAACTTCAAGACCCAGACTAAAAAAATTTCGAGGCCAGATCAAGATCTAAATGTTTGAGACCGAGAATCGAGACCTGAAAATCTGGACTTCCCAGTTTTCCCAGACCATCGGACTTCCCAGTTCCGAACTTGTCAAAGTTCGTCCATTTATGGAAACTAGGTGACTCCGTAAAGTTGAATAGGTGGGAAACAAAAGTTTTTGGGNTGGGAAACATTTTTGCCCGATTTTTTTATATTGGTCCGAAAAAAGGAAGANATGCTATATTTCTGTCAATGATNAAAAAACAACAAAAGCTGACATTATTGTCTTCCTACATGATAAACGAGGCTAAGGCTCAAGCCTTGAGTTGACACACAATTAACATATCACCTTTACACAAGATCAAGTTGAACATTTGTTCAGTGACCAGCAGCATACGAAGTGTTTGCAATTAATTAATATTGCATAGCCATTTTACTGGATGCAAAAACATCAACATAATTTTTTCAAAAATATGATTAATATGTCAATCTGTCATATTTATAAGAAAGTTAAAAAAATTGTCGAACGCTTTTGCATCGATTTTTCCATAACTCCTAAGATGTGGGGGTGCGATCGCACCCTCTGCACTCTGATCTCTTACGGCTATCGGAGGCTCTAAAAGAAAATATCTCTGATCTCAGTGTTTTGCCTTAGTTCTGATTACAAGTCAACTTTGCACCGCTCATGCACAAAATAACTTGCAAGTTGTCCAGATGTTTGCTGTTTTATGTAGAATCATCTTGGAGTGTCTCGAGTAAGAGGCATCGGTAGCTCCGATGCCTACATTTTACCCAGTTTTGAAACAAACAAATAAGAAACAACAGGAGGCACAGAACAACGTGTTTCGAGGTTAAGGATTTTCGAAAAAGGCAATTCTTTTCAGTCAAAGCGTTTCTGTTTGCACATCACAGTAATTATTTCTAAAAGAATCACCTCAAGATCAGTTAAACTGATCTTGAAAATCAACTGATTCAGTTTATCAAAAGCTCGAAATCACGTATCCCTACAGCTATGTTCAGTAGGTGGGGCATTGGTAGCTCCGATGCCTACATTTTACCCAATTTTGAAACAAACAAAAAAGAAACAACAGGAGGCACGAAACAACGTGTTTGGAGGTCAAGGATTTTTGAAAAAGGCAATTCTTCTCAGTCTAAGCGTTTCTGTTTGCACATCACAGTAATTATTTCTAAAGAATCACCTCAAGTTCAGTTTATCAAAAGCTCGAAATCACGTATCCCTGCAGCTATGTTCAGTAGGTGGGGCATTGGTAGCTCCCATGCGTACATTTCACCCAATATTTCCCAAACCACATCGCCTCTACGGAAAGCTCGTTTGGCTTATATTGAACACTTGACACGATCTATGGAAAAACATTCTTGCTCTCGAGATGCGTTTTGACTAAAGTGGACTCAGTTTTATGTGAAAGCCAAAGGTTGCTTCTCTGCAGAGATGTTTAGTAGCATGACTTCATGGCTGTCTGCTTTCTGAGCAAACTATAACTACCGTTTACTATATTACTGAATTGGGTTACGATTAAAAACATTGGATTTGCAATGACTAATGACAACATTTTCAGGCTCTGCAACGAAATAACCCAAATGAGATGCACAAAGCATTTGCGAGTGACTTGCCAGGTTTTCAGACTTGCCATGTTTCAACTGACACAAAAACGACGAATTATAGAGCAAAACCGTTCGGCTGATTTCACGGCTTCGACTGCTGTGTCGACATCCATTTTGTTGGTTTCCGCGAACCAGTCTGGCAAGTTTGCGTGGCCTTAGGTCACGCTCGAGTGGACGCGCTGTTGGCGCACTCTTCTGGGTCGAGCGACCTCGCTGTGGTTGCTGCGGTACGTGCTGCATTGGGCAGCGCGCGCTCAAAGGCTGATGCTGCAGTGACGGTAATCGTTGAAGAAAATCAGACGAAGTAGTTTTCGATTGGCGATCATGATTGCTGCGCACTGCAGTAATCGGCTTTAAATTTCAGTTCAAAGTCTACATACTGTCGGAATTCTTCATCAGTCGTGGCAACTTGGGGCTGGTTCCTTTGACTATACCTGGAATCAAGAAAATAACCATCGTCTCTGCATGAGAAGTAAAGCACAAGTTATGGTGATTAAAACATAAAAGACCACTCCTTCACTTGTAGAAAACGGGTTGTTCTATGGCAGTGGTGCACAAACTTTTTGGCTCGTGGACCACATTTGTGCTTCAGAAACCCTTCGCGGGCCACAAGAATTAATAATCTCAATAAAAATTATCTAAAAATTTCTCTTAAATGATTAAAGTGTTAAGTTTTCCTTCCAATGAAAATTGCTTCGCGGGCCACGGTTTGAGCACCACTGTTCTACGGTAACAAACCTACTTGTTTCGGTTCAACCTTGACAAAGATTTTGGATAGTTTTTTTAAACGCTTGTACGAAATGAGGTCCACCTTACTGACTTCTGCTTATTTTCCATGTAGTTCTTTTTTAATTTGGTCTCTTGCTGTTTAACAACTGTTTTTGCTTAGTTTTATTTCTAACCAGCCTACTTTTCTTGACAATGAGCAAAAGGTTTCGGAAATTTGTCAGATTCATCAATTTCGTCCACAACTTTGCTAAAAGTCCCGAAGTTTATCGCTTCCATCTGGTGGCGTTGCTAGTGACTGTGTATGAACTCGACCTTTAGAACTGCATTTGTGTGCACAGATTTATTCACTTCGGCCCGACAGAAGAAGTTCATTGTTTTTTGGAACCGTGCGCAATTCAAACACACCATGACCAACGGTTTCTGAAACAAGTATCATTTTTAGATATTGTGCATCTGTAATTCTCAAGAGACAGTTATTGTTTATTTATGGCTTCTAGCAAACCTTCTCAGATGTTTTGTGTTAAGTTCAAAACATGAACTTGCAGCCATTTGCATTTTGAGTTTTCTTTGAAATGTTGGTCTTCCAACTCAAAACACATTTGTTTATTTTTTATGAAAGACCAAGAAATTGAAGAAATACGAATTAAATGCAGGGGTCTTTCCAAATTACATCAACCAATAGTTAACTTTAATCACAGCAACAGGGTCAGCAGGTCAACCGAAGTGTAATTTTCGGAGTTTGAATAATGCATAGCTATGCACAAGATCAAATGCGAAGTATTCGTATGTATATAACTTACCACTATACGTTCTTAGCTACTGTCACGTGCACCTGGTTTATTCTGCGCAGTGTCTTCAACGCTCTTACACAACAATGCAAGCTGCTGAAAATTGATGTATGACAATGCCCTGTGACCGAAAGCTAAGCACTGTGCAGGACTCTCAAGTGCAAGCATAGATCGAGAAAGCGTCTTCGTCTTCGCTGTACTGAATTGCTCGGCAGGATCGATTGAAAGTATTTTTGCACAGTTGCAGGACTTTTAACAGTAGGCTAAGTGACGTTTTTCCAACGTCGATGTTTCATCACAAACTTTTCATATTTTAAAAACTGCAGGAACACGGAAACAGATATGCAACAAAGAGTAGTATTTTAAGTCTCTTCACCGTCCTGAGCCAAAGATATGCTCATCATTGTCACTTGTAACGTTTTCAGGAGTAAATTAGAATTTGTACAAGACTCGATGCTGCTTAGAAGTTGTAAGCGGAGATGCGTTTTATCTGTGATAGAGGATTGTTGTGAGCGCCTTTCACAAACTTCAGCAGCGTGACTTTATCCACGAATTTCAGTGCTGCAGCAGCGAGTCGTAGCGCTGTTTTGCAAATTACGCTGCAGCGCGCTGCGCAGCAGCGCTGCGAACCAGTTTGTTTTTCCCTCGCCCGCTGCTCATGCTGGTTTATCATGCTCTTTTGTCTCAGTGCGTATAGCATTGAAAGGAGAAACGTGTTGCCGTTTCGTCGANGCGATGTTTGCCAAAGTTTGCTGCTTCAGCTGGAAATTTCCATTTCATTGTTAGTAGATAGTGAGTCAATTTTTGCCGTGTCAANCTTGTTGATCAAAGTGAACAAGCATCGACGCTGACGGATCGCTTGCCATTCCAAACATTGCGACTAGGCGAGAAAAACTGTGGCTGACGTTGGAGTTGCAAGGTATTTCGTCAAAGCAAACTTCCGCAGACAAGCGAATGCGAAATAAGGAAAACAAAAGCAAAGCCATAAAGTCCTCTATCAAGGTAAATGGTTGAAATTGCTGACAAACTTATGCATTTATGACGTCATACTTTACTCCCGCCAGATGAAACGACACGTGACTGGAAGTAAACATCTCGCGCGAAAACTTGACCCAGCGAAGTGTCACGTTGCGAGGCGAAATGCGATAGGGCAGCTCGGAGTTCGCTCCACTGACGACTGCAGCCTTTCGCATTCGTGCCCTACTGGTTGTGAGTTTGTTGGTGGCGAAAATTATATCTGCTGGTGACTGTGCGAAATCGTCAGAGATTGCAGAAATGCAAGTGGCCAAGACTTGCTGCCAACAGATTTTGATGAACTTTTCTGACCGAAAGGGCTCTTTGCAAGAGGTGAAGGAACGCCTGAGTGAACCCAGTCCGGTACAGAAAGTAACGCGTTGCTACGCTGGGATCCACGTGCAGACACATTAGCAGTCATGTCTTTGCCCACGCACGGACCTAGTTTGCTGAAATTTTCATGGCTTTGTTGTGCCGTACGCTTCAGAAAGTACTTTGAAACCTAGACTTACAAAACACTGCAGGTCTACTTAAAAAACTGCAGAGTGGAGAGGTAGGTCTTTGTGCCCAAGCANTCGGGAACTGCATCATTCGCTGCATTGTTAGCCTACGTGAGCTACNGCAATTGTTTCCTAAGCTTAGACAAATTCAACTATCTTGCACCANGTCTAAATTAATCATCACTTGTCACTGACTGTCCTACTTCAATTCCGACAAGCTGGTTGCAATGCAGTCCAGAACTTTAACACAATCTTACCTAGTCCAGTGCTGGGTTAGGCAGTACTTAATTAGAAATGGTGCAAATAGTTGAAAAATCAAAATGGCTCAATTTGTAAAGAAAAAGAAAACTTTGGACCTGAATCTTTACTTTAGTGTGTTAAATATATTATATGAAAGTTCTATCTCTGCATCACAATGAATCTCCTTTAGCTACAGGAGATGTAATTCCAATGCATGTGGTACATTTCCTTGGATCTAAAATTTGATACAGTTTATTTAAGGCAGTGGCTACAGAACTGCCTGTGGATCTTCATATTTGAAACCTTATTCAACTGCTACCTGTAACATAACAGTAATGCCTGACAAGAGTGCAGTAGAGTAGTAGGCTTGGTAGAAACATGAAAGGCAAACTGTAACCCTAATGCAAACGCTATAGCCAGCTCTAACCCTGATCTCTAAACCTAAACTTTGGAAACTTTTGAAAAAAGTAAAGAATAGCTGGTCCCGTGGATTGAAACATGCAAGCACTACTACCAAAACGAAAGTTGCCAAGGTGAGAGCCCAACCAAAAACCATTGGCGTAGCAGATGTAAACACTTCCATGACAGTGCCACTTGGGTAACAAACAGCGTTTTATTCGAACCGCGTCATGTGAGGTGGTTCCATAGCCACTTCCTTTGTTTAATTGTTTAACTCTAGTCTAAACAAGTTTAAAACAGTCATGCCTCCTTTTCTTCATGTGCTTAGTGTGTGGTATGGGCTATTAGCCTGTAGCCTTGTAGATAAAATGATTGGCATTTAAAGCAGCTTATAGCAGTGCTCCTAAGCACTATGCAGCCCAGTGGGTTGCAGCCCACTGGTGAGCCATGAAGTTATTTTAGGAGGGCTACAAAGCCTTTCAAAATGTTATGATTTTCTGGTACTTGACAAAAACCTTTCTTGAAAATTATCTGATTTTCTATTGATTTGATCTTATATCTAATAAAGTAATATGCAGGTTCAAATTTCTCATTAACAGTAAATTGCATGTGTTGTTAATATTTTGTTTTATCTCATATCTAAATTTATTTCATTGATTGTTTTACTGCAATATCTCATATAGTGGGCCCCACAAAAATTGTCAGTAAAAGTGGATCCCATAGCTGAAAAAGGTTGGTAAATGCTGTACTATAATATTACAGCATATAGTATTAGACTAGGCCATGTGTTCTTGATGCTAATACACTAGTATAGGCTACCTTATTTCTGTACAATGGCATAAACTGTAGAAGTACTACAGTCAGCATTGGAAGTTGACATGGAACATTGCTCAATAAAGACATTTCAAACACAATTAATTTGTGTGATTTGTTTATGAGCTATCTTTAAATATTTTTTGCATCTTTAAATATGTGGATAATGACTAAATGTAATAATTGTTAAAGAGGTTTAGGTTGTCATCATTTGCATTTTACTGCTTTTTGGCACAGCAACAATTGATGAAGCTTATATAACCTTATATGGTCAGCTGACTTTGATGACCTCCGGGTCTTTTCGTTGGCCATGTAAACTAAATAAGCATTGTCTGTCTGTCTTATGAATGTTATGAAGACAATATGAAATATTGAAACAGAAATGGGAATGTTATGAGTAGGCCTGTTAGTATATTTTCACTTTTACTTCGTGTTTATTTAGGCTTGGTATAACTTAGCAACAATAACATCATAATGCCTGGAAATTTGTGTGATATGATATGTTACATTTTTTCAGTGCTTGTTACCAGACTAGCTTTTTTGCAAATATGCATTGAGGTCAAGTGGTTTACACAGTCATCCCAAGTTGTATAGAAATCACATGTGTCTGGGTTGGAAAAAATATAAATATTTGCCTCTGATAAATTCTGGTAATCAGAAGATTATAAAGTAATAAAATCTCTCACTAATGTTTGAAGCATTCCCCTTCTGCAATTGCCAATACATTTCATCCTAATTTGTGGTACAATGCAATACTTCTGTATCATGAGCTATTACTTTTTCATAATGGAATAATGACTTGTCTAACACAGTGGCTCAAAAAGGAGAACATATAACTTACATACAATATTATTGCTATTTTCACAGATCAAAACGGTGAGAAGGGCATGTTTCATGTATTGTTCCTACGTAGTTTTGATTCTGTACCATGTAATGGCTAACTTGTTAGGCACTTGAAAGTAGAAGTAATGTTTTTTGCTAAGCTGTGAAAATTTTGAAGTTTTAGATAAATTTTGCTTAATAGTGCTAGTCGTTTAGTTTGGTGTAAAACCATTTGTAACCTTTAGTGATAGTTGGTTTAATTCACCTTTTCTAGATGGCCTCAAAATACACAAAAGCCTATTTTTTGTCTTAGTAAGACCTTTTGGTTTAAAGAGTTCATGTGGACATGCAACACAAATAGTGCTTACTTTTTAGAGATATAAGTGAAAAGCCTTATATCAGTTTAATCACCCGAGTGGACCATGCTATGTAAAAGTGTTAATCTGCACATTCAACTATTTGGCCTATGCTAGGAAAACTTGCAAAGAATATGGTATATCATAAAGAAACAGTTGTACCTCATGTGTAGATATTAATTTGTATCATAAAAATTCAATGTGAGCAAACTGCATGCACTACTTGCAATTACCTGGGTTTTATTGAGTTCAAAGTCCTCATCACCTCATGTCTTATTTATTTTAAGACAGACAACAAATCAATTGATGTAAACATACAGAATGCCATTAGAATGTTTTTATCATTTGATACCAGACAACAATTTGGATGAAACGTTGGAAATGTCTATGATAGTTCGAATTGGTTTTGCATTTCATGATGCTGCGTAAAAAACTTAAAACTTTCTAAATAACATCAAATGCTTAAATTTTAGGTGCAGGCTGTTGCGTCATGCCTTTTCTTGTTCCAGAAAAGTTGTTTTGTGCCCTTGCCTGCATTCTTTTCTTAATTACAATTGCATATAAATGTTTCTACATAATGACATTGAATGTTGTTTTTGTGTATTTCATAGTTTTTTTTCCCACAAGCCACATTTATTTAAAACATAACACAAATTGGTTGTTCACCTGTGATATTTCAGTGATCTAAATCCTCTATGTCGGGGGTAAGCAATTAATTTGGATCGGGGACCACTTTGTGAAGACCGCATTAAGCGGAGGGCCATTCCTTCTAATTTGATCNTAAAACAAAAAAAGAAAACGATAATGGTACACAGAAAAGGTTTTATTGCATTTGCACATAGGCGCTTTATCCAGCAAGCAAATTGAATCAGACAAATGTGATCTGACACACTTTTCAACAAATTTCAGATTTGCAGATTTTTGCTGAAAGTTCTGTGGTGAGCCACCTGCTAATTGCCTGCCTGTGCTCTATGTTACACAGATTATTAACTGAGAAGTAATGACAAATTAAAGAAGTTCAGTTTGTGATCAGATAATAGTCAAAATTTGCAGCTTATTGGCTCCTAGGACTCCAATTATAAATCTCTTCTTGAAGTTCATGTACTCTATGCACATCAAATTTAGCAATTTTTATTCAGTCTTTATACATACTGTTAATTGACTTGGGATAATATTAAAGTGGTATCACTGCTGCATACAAGATAGCTTAAACAATATAAACAAGAAAAGAGAGATGGGTATTTATTTGCCTGACTACTTATGGGTTCAGGCACCTAAAGTCACTTTTGACACAAAGGCACGCTGTTGAGATGTGTTGTTTGATTGCAAGTATATCTGTCACGATGCTACAACATTTTCACAAATCACTATTCAGTTTTTCATGCCTTGCAGTTGGATAGGGAAGTGCTGCTCTTGTGATTAAGCAGGTGGCTGTGACCTGAGAGACATTTGAAAGAATAGTTGCCCAAACAACCATCTGGTCAATTGCAGGATTATGCACCTGGACGATGGGCAGTAGTTGATGCCCTTGTTTTGATGAAACTTCATTGTGATTTCAAAATGGATGAAATTATTCCAATTACCAGCAATTCAGACACTTCTGGATCTACTCCTCCAACTGTAGCAGCATGCAAGAGAACTGATTGCGGTTGTGCCTCACATTCCACTCACATATGTGGGACTGGACCCGACACTGTGTCTGCTAAGAAAAAAAGCTGTGACCATGGACATGCTATACATTTTCGTAAACCACCTTGCTTATCATTATCCTGTATCTGGGTGATAATTCTTGCCTGTGTCATTTGTGTACTCACTGTGTTTGGTGTTTTGAAGTATGCCCAACTATCTGTCGAAGTTGATCAACTTAGAGAGAAATTGGAGGTAAGATTGTGCAGATGTGTTGCTTTTCGTTTGTGTTCCAAAATAGGTTTTTCATACAATTGCAAACAACGTTACTTTCAGCGTGTGCTTGATGCAAGAAGTAAATTCGTCAGTGACATAATGTGGATAGACAAGCACCGAAACTCTGCTGGTTTTAAAGAAATAATGCTGTTGAAAGTCTCTTTTACAGAGCAAAAGAACAGAGAACTACTCACAATTTAGTTTTCAAGCATATTTTGTGCTGATTTACTTCTTTGGCTAGTGGCTACTGTTAACGCAAACGTAGGAAATTTATGAGATCATAAAGCTTCTTATGAAAGACCATTGTTTGTTAACGGCACCTCCCAAACAATGTGACGTTAAACAAACGCCCATTACAAATCATTATGGAATTAATCTCCACTCCCCACACAGGTGAAGCGTTAGAATCAATCGGCGAATATTTAATAGGAAATCGATATCACGTAACGCAGGACTGAGGATGCGTGATGTTACGTGAAATCGATTTCCTATGAAAATATTTGCTGCTTGATTCAAACTCTTCATCTGCGTGGTAATTGGTCATTAGAATAGAGATATGTGCATGTTTAAATCATCGCCAAAGATGAAAGCAGAGCCCATTCGGCTGATTCCTCTAAACCTTACCGCAAGCTGGGAGCTTTCAATAGTGAAATTTATCGAATTGATTTGCAGTTACCAAGAATGTATATGTGACAATTAAGATTTTTATGATGCACATTAACCTGGTACCTGCTTGTTGGTTAATCATTCGAAGCTTTTGTTGTAATATCCATCAACTAACTGAAACATAACCAGAGGGGCGATTGGGGCGATCGCCCCCCCAAAACCTACGAAAGTAACTTTATTCACCATGATTTTGTACAATTCGGAAAACAGCATTCACGATATAAGGCCATTTTGACGTGCATTGTTTTGTCACAGCAGTGTTGTGAAGTATACTTCACCTCTCTTACAGTAAGTGAACTGGTAATGAGACTTGACCGCCAAATATTGCTGAAATCGCCCCCCTAAACTTACTGGCTGGATTCGCCCGTGAACATAACTGAGTTTTTTCCTATTTTCTTTGCACGGAGCTACCCGTGCGTGTGACCGTTGTAGCGTTTTGTGCTTCACGTATTTGGCTAAGACCAGGTAACTTTAAAGTGGCCAGTCATCACGATTAAGTATCGGCTATGCTATTTTCTTTCAGTTCATTGTTTGGACTGTCATACGGAACTGTTCGTGATTTTACGCAAACAGTTCATCGCTGTTAACAACAAAACTTACGATTACTTGCAGGCCCTGCAGGGGGTGCAGGATGCGTTGAAAACCCAGCAAAGTTTTAAGTCTTTTGGATTTAGCCCTGGACAGACTTCACAGCTCAGCGTGGCCGAGCCTAGCAAGGTTTGTTTGGAAAGAAGTTAGTTCTACTTTTAGTTAATTCTTGCGTTTCCCTTCAACCACTTCGAGATTTGTGTATTTATTGAATGATGGCAGGGCGCGATATGACACAATCGTTGGCTGATTACTACCAAGGTAGTAAAGAGATGAAGGTAAGATAAACCGAGAGAAGACAAACACGATTTTAAAAAAGTTAAACACAGAATAGACCAAGTAAAGTTATCGCGCAAGCGACATTCAAAAAATAAAGGATAAAAACAACATACACACACGCACACACATACATGCAATAATAACAAACAACTGGAGTTGGTAATTTCTATCTGAGACGGCGGGTGTTTGGAGAAAAACAAGCAGGTCTATATAAACAGAGCACTGATGGATTTATAGGAAAATCCAGATGCCCGATTAGAAATATTTGGTCAGTTCTTTGTAATTTGAGGACACAAACACCGAACACAAATGACACCTTCATTTGCAAGAATGTTTAGTGATTTGAAGCCGTGTTTTTTCCGTTGACACTAGTAAATGTGGGTTCACTTCTGAGTTTGTTCAAAACAGTGGCAGCTTCACAGCCTCTATCTGATGCAACTTGCCTGGTTGTTGAAGTGACTGACTTATCATGTCAGCTTTTCAATGGTGCGCTAAAATCGTTCTTTTTAAACCTACAGTACTTTCATGGACTGGTCTGGATTGTTTCACGGGCGTTTTGTCGAGACATTGACACTCGGATGTTGGTGGGGGTACAGTTTTGACGCTTAGCGAGATTAACGAAATGTTTTAGACTGAAGACAAACATTTCTCGGTCATTATACGATCTCATGAACTAAGAGTTTTGTTTAAATGCTTTTTCGACGCAAAAGTGATTGTGGAAAATGCCATTTTATGAGCGAATGAATACACCACGTAACAAAGGCACGTATTGTTCGATGTCAAACTCGTGGATTTTAATGTAATTTAAACCTGACTGTGTCCATTGAGACAGTCGTCTTCAGTGCATATTATGCGGTTTTTATTTTCTAGCCTGTTGAATACGTTGCATCGACTGTTGACGTCAGAGACCGCAGCGCTCGCTCAAGGAGACACGAAGGTAAATGCTTGCTGCTGGTTGAGTTTAATGCCCGGCTACTTGCGATGTCTCGTGGGTTTTGTTGTCGAAAGCGATGAGAGACGTTTTATGACATAACAATGTAAGTTTTCATCAATGCGGAAAGACTTCTTGCGTTTACTGCCGATGTTCAAGCCGAAAGCCTGAAAACCGTTCGGTCCACAGGGAGAACCGCACTGCATGAGGTTTTTGTTTCTTGTTATTGTATCAACTTGCAACGCGTCATCACTAGTTTACAGCTGCTTGATGTTGGACAAGCACGGTTTTCATAAAAAAGAACTATTTTCATGCCTTTGCGCGCTTTTCATCGTGACACCATAGATATGGGACCAAGGTACAGCATTTGCTTCTTGATGCTTTTTGATTTGAGCCAGGAAAATTTGCAAAACAGCAAGGATAGGTTTGCAGCAATTCAAATAAACTTTTCCCATCGCCATCCGTGCCTTCGTTAATGAAACTGGGATGCAATGCGTTGCATGAGCCAACCGCTTAATTCGCGCTGCGCTGGAATCAACTGAAGACAAAATGCAAAGTCGCACAAAATAGGAGCGAGCGCGTTTCATTTGCAGATTTAGAAACCGAGGCTTGTTCAACCGTGACCGATCGAGTAACCCGGTGAAGTAACTCGGCATTCTCAAATTAGTTTGTTTCTGTTTTGTTTGGCATATATTTGAAGCACCGGGAACTATTTGCATCGACAAAGTCAGTCATTTAGGAATGGATTGATGTTTTGCAATGGTCGATTTTGGCATTACCATCGTTTTTTTATAGGCATCCATCATGCGTTACCTGGTAGGGATGGGCGTGATGGTAGAGACGGCAGCACTGGCCCCATGGGTCCGCCTGGTCCTATGGGACCACCCGGACCTCCAGGACCATCCGTGAGAGGTCCACCGGGTGATGTTGGGCCCCGTGGTCCTGCCGGGCCGAAAGGAGATCGAGGTCTTCCAGGTTCTCCAGGGAAAAGTGTGAGTTGTTTTTCTTCTTGAGTGCTTTGTGAAGTGGCATTTTATAATTTATGAAGCTCAGAGGGAGAGATGTACATCCGGGTTATACCACCAGCAAGATCAGCTTAACATTAAATGGCATTTTTATGTTCTCTTTTGCTGAAAACCTTCAAGGTATTTTTGTGGGAGTGAGTGTATTTTTATTATTTAGCGTGTCGCATTTTTCTTAGTTTCTTTCTTTTTCGCTTGCAGCCCGGTCTTTGTTCACGTCATATCAGTTTGAATAAAAATGTTAAAGTAACTGCAGAAATGACATTAACAGTGCTGAGTGTTAATCGTCAGTTTGATACGAAAAATGTGATGGCTGCAAACACAAGGTCAACTGCTGCCGCTGTCGAACCTAAACGCTTTTTTCGCGAAAATCCCTTATCGCTGAATGTGCAGTTTTCCACAGTCGGTGACCAAACTGTGTCAACTCGTATGCCCGCAACGTTTCTTCAAGTTAAAAGGTGGTTCGAGTTCCTGTCGCCGTATATAGCTTCATTCGATCTCCCACGACGGTTTCTTGCCGAGTTTGAAAATCGTCACGACTTTCGCTTTGCGGAAACACGAAGCGAAAAACACATTATATGTGTCTTCCCTTGCGGCAGTAGTTGCTGGCCTTGGTCATAGTTAGCGTTGTTTCGTCACAGTTGTATCGTTTGCATTTCAGGCCCAGATGTCTGTCATCCACTTAAAGGGAGACGGCTCCTCGTACGTGACGTCGAATCGAAGTAATTTCCTTTTTATTTTTTCTTCTGCTTCTTTAATTTGATTGCCATCGATGCCCGTTCCATCACCGATCGCCCGCGTTAAAAGCATCGCTTCGCAAAGATATGCGCTGTTGCTAATGGTAACCACCGGCTGCATCGCCCAGTGCAGCTCAAAGCTTGAGTCAGCTCGAGGCCGGGCAGCAACAACAGCTGCAAATCGCCTATTACGCCAGGCCGCAGGGTTTCTCAGCCCGTGGGCCACGGAAGAATTTTTGACGGGTCACGGCTTGGTAATATTGTAATTGAGTGCCTTTTGCAAGTTGAACCTTTCAATTGAAGACGTAGTGCAGGTAGATTTTGAGCTACAAACGTCATAATACGCTCTCTTTCGTCATGACATGTTGGAAATAATTGCGAAATGGAAATTTCCATGTTGCTTACCACGTTTTGCACAATATGCTGTTACTGAAAGCATTTTGAAAACGAAATCAAGAAGCAGGAAAATGACTTGATATACTTCCTTCGCATTTATTGTAGCGCACGGTGTTTTGTTAAATGTGGTTTGTAGTTGCTTTATTTCTACTCTGTGCATCTGAAACAGTTGTCGCATTGGAAAAGTTGCTCAGCCACGGACCCCCTGTTTGTTTATTAATTGGGCCGCGTGCTTGAAAAGGTTGAGAACCCCAGCCGTAGGGGGTAGAAAGAGGGCTTGCCGCAGTGAGAAGGGGCTCCAACCGACGAATGATTCGTGCTTTCGTCTCGACGACATCGCTTCTTGCCCAGAAGCGCTCGCGACGTGATCGCGCAGCACGTGCGACCTGTTTTGGCGCTGGCGCTCATCCTGCTGAACATGCAGTTTGTGACGGCGCGCGCTTTCATACTCGTTCAGCAGCGGTAGTGCGCCTTAATAAGTCGCGCGTCGGCGTCCATCGCCCCACAGCCAGAAACTGTGTTTTGTCAACGAGCGTCATAAGTGGATTATTGTTGAAGCCGCGCGCGCTCGAGCGAGCGAAATCGAAGAAAAAGCAAATTGCCTCGGGTGTTGCCATAATCGGAACAGCGCGCGACGCTTAATCGGCGATGACCATGTGTCCGTTGCACGAAGCTCTCGGTGCTTGGGGGGGAGGTGAAAATCTCTTTCAGAGGACTTTCGCGTTAAAACGCATTCGTGCGGAACGCGACGTGGGTTCAAGTGGCTGGAAGCCTACTGGCGTTCGTTCTCGCCGCGAAACGCCGTAAAATGGTCGTCGAATTCGATATTACTCTGAACTGTTGTTGGCAAAACAGATTTACTGGACCGTGAACTCCGCTGCTGTCCTGGCTNCCAGTATTCTAAGCCTNCACCGCACACGCCCGGGCATTGTTCGCGTCGATTCTGAATGGCGACAATTCATTGTCCTCTTCATCCTCCCCCCACTGTTCGTCTTCTTTCGTCGACGCGTGTTTCCTGTCATGACGGTCGCGACCAATTTCGCCGTCAACGCGAAAAGCGCTGGCGCGATCGTAGATTCGTGCATGTTTCGCGCGCCGCACCAGACAGCGGCCGCTCACGTTCAACAACAGTCCGTCCGGCTTTCCACCTTTAAGCGTTGCTGAAAAACAAGACCGACGACGGCAATAAATCCAATCGCATAACTTCCTTTATTCGTCTGGCGATGCCAGCGCTACATTGACGCTGCGGACGGTCTGCAGTAGCGAGTGTTTTGTTGCAATGAAACAGTCGAAGCGCAGAATAAATCGTGATCGTTACGCACTTGTGTGAATACTTGTTCACCTGGTAATTGTCTGGCCTTTTCTTCACTGCTTAAAATAGCGCTCAAGGTTTATGGGTAAATATCGCATTTTTCGACAAACCGTCCGCGCAACGTTCCGAGTTCGCGCGATTTTAATTCTCAGCCGAAAACGGGAAAAAGATTTTTACAAATTACGTGCAGAATTTTTTACGAAAAAATGTAACAAAAGACTTACGAATTATTTGGTATTCTGCTGGAGCCCTGAAAGCAACTTGCTGAAGAGCTTCGGCTTTGTTTGCAATCTTTCTGCGCCCGACAAAAGTAGAAAGCTTTCTTGTAACGACGTGACCTTTCGAAGGAACCGATTTTCTCCTCTTCGACAAACAGAAACTTGGTGGTAAACACTGCACTCGTAAAATTCTCGTTGATTTCGCTTCTTCGAAATTTCGTTTTCTTCACAAACAGCATCAGGTTTCTTCACTCGATTCTCAAAAACAGAATCTCTCCGCTGATGGCCCGCGAGCAAGTTTCCGAAAATAGCTCCCTGTTTACAAATACACCACGAGCGCGATTTTTCACTTGCTTGTAGCTGTGACCTTGCAATTTTTCTTGGCCAACCCCCCCCCACTTGGGGTACAAAACAACGCCACAAGCCAATAACGCGATGGAAGCTTCATGCATTGTTGAACATGAGCGGTGGTCCCGACGCTGGTCCAGTTCCTACTGGCAGGCGACCTGGTACCAATTTAATGTTACCACATAACTTCATCTGCTGTGCAAGACGATATCATTGCATGAAGCGAAACATACTTGTAGTTTTGTGAATATCCACATTGCTCTATGCGTGTTTTCAACGAGTGTATCTTTGTAAACTAGGTTGGTTTCTGAAATGCGCTTCCAGAAGCAACCAAACGACATTTTGAAGCTTTGAAAACATATTATAAGTGAATCAAAAACAGTATGGCATTTGTGAAAGGTGGCTAACGTTTAATTAGAGGCCGCGACTTTATTTGTCACCAGTGAAGTACTGAATTTAATTCTGAACAATTCTGAATTCCCTGCTCCACATTTCAACCTCCGATCGTCTTTCTCAAGAGGCTTTTCTGCCGGAGCTGGTTTCTAGCGCTGCTGTTCGCTGACGCGCGGTAAGTGACGTATGACTCATCGCCGCTGCGATGACGCGCTCTCCTTGTGACGCGTCTCGCCCGAGTATACAAACAAACCACCGCCGAGTATACAAACAAACGTGAATATAGAGTTCGGGTGCTGGCGATGACGGCAAACCAGAACGGGCGTTATTTGAAAGTCAATCGTTTTCGAAAAAAAAAACTTTTTAAGTTTGATCGTCAAGGGACGATGACCGTGCCTCAAGAACGGACCGGACCAGCCTTTCGTTCTTGCAGTAGCAGCAACCTCTCAGTTTGCATCGAAATGCTGCGATTCTGCAGCAGCATTGACGCGCTATGTGCGCGTACGTGCAGCAGGAACCCTGTCTGAGCTTCCCACGCGTACTTGTTCACAGATGGCATTTTAAATCACTGGAGGTCTCCGTCGTTGACAAGCACCAGCGACTTCCGCTACTTCCGACACAACGGCACCATTCAAGTCCTGAAGGACGGAATATACTACGTCTACAGTCAGGTAGTGGACGAAAGTGTTTTCGGTTTAAAAATTGCCATTTTTATTTGTAAATCGCTGGTGTCTGCGATCTCAATCTGCGCCAGTAGCGTAATTTGGGGGGGCCAAATCTTCTGAGTTTAAGCCAGTAACAGTATTTTGTTTGGGCACCGTTTCTCAAAGCACAAAATGAAAATATGTGCTAGCAATTTGCGGGGAACGACTCCCTTACTACGCGGCTGCGCCTGTGTTCTGCGCGACAGTGTTGCAGAGGCTGCGTTTGTTCCAAGGCTCTGTTCACATTATACTCGCAATTCAGCCCGCAGCCTTACGGCAAGGTTATGGAATTACAGCAACGACATCCTGTTGACCCGATCTCTGGCAGTCGCGCCAGACCGAAGCTCCAAAACATGCCGTGCCGGCGTTTCTGTTGTTGTTGATTGCCTTGAGCTGTGTATCTCTCATCAGATCGGTCGATAATTATTTGCAATTCCTGTCTGTTCGTTCGCAATTCTGCAAATATTTCAACAGACGCCATTTCCTAGATTTTCCTTGAAATGTTTCCGCGACATTTTCTTTAAATTGCTCGACGCTCGCTTACAATATGGCGTCGATCACTTGCAATTAAAATACTGACCTATTCAAGTTTTGCGGCCTACCCTATGTCGTGTTTCCGCTGATCTTGATGAAAGATGTATCGTTTGTTTGTTCGCTTTAATCGACTGTGAGACCTTCTACTAGTGTTCTGTGAATAAGGAGAAAAGTTGACTTGTTTTTTAAAATCTAGCTAACAATTAAGTCTTTGTTGGTTCAGGTATTAATTATATCAGCTAATACAATTGCTTTGCCAGCTGCAGCAAATTTTTTGTCGCTTTGTTTTCTATAAATCGCATGTAGCGTCCAAGAATTTTGAAATACATCGTTTTCACGTAAATTTTCGCATTTTCATAATATCTTGCACCGAGTTTACTCTAAAGCTAGTCTACAGTAACTAAGGTGTTTCTTAATCAGCTGCTGACGTCACAATGATGTGTTTCAGCTGCTGACGTCAGACCCGCGCTCGTCAGTCTTGAGCCACGAAGTGAAGGTTAACGGCGACACTTTCCTCAGATGTCGTCGTCACTCACAGAAGAGCACATGCTTCACGTCTGGTGAGTTGGTCTTTTTTGTAATTGTTTCGTCACAAGCGCATTATTCGGCGTCATCAGTGGCGTTATTTTGAATGTTGCAAACTTTGGCGCAGCTGACTTTTTTCAACTCTTCGCTGATTCGAATTTACCTCCACCGTAGTGTCAAACAGACCGAATTATCAGGCGGGTAAACGCGAGACCGAGGGTTTGGCAAAATATCGTTCTATCAAACAAAATCTAATGAACACTACAACGGACACAGAAATCAACAAGCTGTTTATGAGGAGACAGGTCACCTTCAAGCAATATTTCCCCAAACAAGAGGTGCCACTGCACGTCAACCTTGACCTGAATGTTCTTTTGTTTTATAACAATGAGCATTTATTATAACAATTGGTTTGTTTCGCAACAATGAGCTATGCCCTGAACAGAAACCTGCAGCCTAGTCGCATTGTTTGTAGGAAAATCTATTTTTAAGCTCGTTAATTTTCTGTATCGTCACTGGTTCAAATTTTACCCACCTGGAACATACAACCCTGGAAGTTACGTAGGGGTGAAACTTCGTTTAGGGGCGTCTCAATTTCCTTGTTTTCCAAGATAACGGAATCCACAGTTTTTACGTGCGGAACCTGTATCAGCAGTTTCATGTCTGTTAAAAAATCAAGCCGGTGAAACGCCACACTTTAGCATCAGCTTGTAAGAAAATATTGCGAACCAGTTGTTGAGGCCACGTGCTGGATTTCAACTCGCGTTCGTAGCAGAAGTACGTGCTGGCGCTGTTTCCGTCAATCCCGTCTGTTTTTGTTCAAATAAACGTTCGCAACGCTCGAACCTAGCAACGGTAAAGAGGCGGCGCGTTCCGGCACACTGAAGTCATGACTCTTCAGCAGTGGTAGGCCGGCCCGAAGGCTGGACGACTGTCATATGAACGTCTCGGTTTGAATACACCACCGCGCATTTCGCGGTCTGTCCCATTGTCCACGAGACACATGACCGACCGTCGTTGAATCATCGCCCATATGCGGCGCAGCGGCGACCGCAAACAAACAACTTTCCTTTGTCAATATTTGACCAGTCGTGTTCTTAAGACCGATTTCGCGCGCTTTTGCGAGCACTTGGCCAACGCCGCCCACCTCCCAAGTGGGGCCTCTGTTTGTTCGTCATAAAGGCCAGCGCGCGCCTGATCAAGATCGGCTGTCGTTATATGCCACCCTCTGTCAGGTGTGATTGGCGGCGTGAGGAAGACCTTGCCTTCCCTGTAGTAACTAATTAACTCCGCTTCAAACTTTGACGTGGCCAGCTCCAGTCGCGATCGTGCATTTCCAGCGCGCCTCCTCTGTTTTCCGGTTTTCTTTCGCACTCGGAAGACAGACAATTGACTTGTCGCGCGGCGTGGAAATCGTTCGCTTCACTTCCGTGAACGCCACAGAAAGACCTTCATCATTTCCGCTATCTGTCTGCCAAGTGCCTTGGACAATAATTTTCTCCGTCCCTCTCCTGGCAATCCACTTGCTTGTCCACTGTCACTCCACGTACCCTCCTTCCAGCCCCGTCGCTACGGGGGATCTTTGGTGGACTAAGCCCCCCAAATTGAAATAGGAAACAGTATAAAGCAGTGGAGTTCTGTCGATTTTTACAATGTCAAGCCCCCCCCTGTTCAAGACTTTCTGGCGACGGTCCAGCCTCCCTCTGCTCGTTAAATTGTGATCTTCTCTTCATTCTGTCCAGCACCAGAGTGCTTACAAGAAGCGTAACTTATGATAAACTTGTTAAAATCTTGCTTTATCGATTGAATTTTTTTTGTTTTCACAACTGTACTTCAGCCCATTCCGTGACTCTCTGGCTACGGTCCGCTTCCGTAAGCTCTGCTGTTTAGGAGTAGGTTATAAGAAGCGAATTAAAGTTCAAGTTCGACAACATTAGGTTTTCTCTGGGTATTGGAGGATTTCCTGACGGAAAAATCGCAGTGTGAGTTATTTTGGTTGCGAAATGAATCTCCAGCTGCTTCGGATCCACGACAAAAGCTAATTGATTTCTTGTAATGGCGACCAAGAGGAACTCGAGCAAAACCGCGGTGGCTTCTAATACCGCTTGCAAACTGAGACGGTGCCGAACACTGCTTGTCTTTGTTTAACCTCCCCTCTAAACTGTGTCGAATATGACAAATAACAATATTGAAACCTGAAAAACCTGCTCGTATTTATGAAAAAATGCATCATTAATAACAATGACCTTATTGACTTATTGAAATCCCAATTCACTGATCGTATTGAAATATGGGAAATACTAACGACTTTGCTGAGATGTGTAATGCTTACTCGTATCGCTTTGTAAGCCGAGGCGTCGGGTCAAAGGTCAGGCTTTAAGATGTCACGCTGGTGCGTTGAAGAAACAACTACAGTGTGAAAGTTTATAACAAAATGTGGCGACTTCAAATGCACATTTTGTTGGAAAATTTTGCTTGGCTGTTTTTGCCCTGGTTCATCGTCATCACTCAGCAACGTCCCTTGAACAAGAAAACGACATTTGGGCCTGAAATGGTTTCGTTAAAGAGTCGTTCGCGCTTCGTCAGAAGCTCTTATTCGTTGCTAAAACAAAATAAGTCGATGAATTGGCGGTATTTTTGCGCTGTTTATTTCGTCCAGAACACACCATACCATAAAATGTACAAAGAACGTTAGGTATGCCGCATGTGGCGCTCTCGTAAACGTGTGAGTTGGTAAGAAACCAACAACGGTGCTGGTCTAACAAGATCTTAGCAGTAAAACACAGATGATGAGGTTCGGTTGCGTCAGCCGTGTGGGTGTCTGATCCTGACAATACATCAGCATTCACGATGCTGGCGGCCTGTTCACTGACAAGCATAAGGTCTCCGTAGGAAATACACGACATTACCAAGTCATTTGATGATTTGATTGAAAATAAACCGATTTGCTTACAAAACATGAGCAGTTTTTCCCCATTCAACTATCTTCTTGAATAATAAAGTGGATAAATGTTTTTAGCTTAATTGCTTTTATCGTCAATGGGATAATGAAATTACTTGGCACTGCCTCATCGGCCATGTGGAGTACTTGTAGTTAGGGACGTTTGAAATAAAACTGTTCAGTCCAAAAAGTGTAATCGTCCTATTTACCGGATAAGGGTGTAATAAGTCTAGTATAGTTCTAGGTTTTCCGATAAAATATGGAAAAATAAGCGAAATAGCCTCAAGCTTGATTCCTTAGTGATGAAGGACCTGCGTTTTGTTTCTTTTTTGTATGTCTTTTGTTATTTTTTATTTCTTTTTTTCTTCTTCGTTTAGTTTTTTTTGCACGTCCCGCCCGTCGTTATACGCTTGTTACTGACGAATGCAGGAAGGCGCCAACGCCGTTGCAATGGCCAGTGGCAAACACACCCCGTGCGACCTGCATGGGCTTATCCGCTGTTTGCTGAGCCGTAAAAGCTCGAGCGGCGCTACAGCTGGGGAGGAACGCTTTGTTGACCGAGCAGTAACTCCACCGCCGTTCGTCGTTTCTCCGCAGGTGCCCTGGAGCTGCGCGTCTTGGACACGGTCCACGTCGTCACAACCTACCCTCAGACCCGCGTGAACATGGAAAGGGACATTTCCTTTTTCGGCATGGTCCAGTGGGCACAGCAAGAGCGAATCAGCGACGAGCTTTGAAGGTGCTGCTCTTTCCCGCCGAAAACCGGGCTGAAGATGCAGAGTGAACTGGAAACTTGTCTCCGCGCGAGTTCCTCATCGTCTGCGACACTGAAGCGCGATCCGGTGAAACACGGGAAGAAAAAATCGTTAATTACCTTTTTATTTGTACAAAACGTACTGCCGTACCCCTAGCGCCAAACTGCCCGATATTTTCCACATCAAACATTCAAAAAATATCATAAAAAGTCTTCGGTGCGTTCGCAATACCCGTTTCTTAGAAATCATAAAAAGAGACTTCTCGCTGCTAAACCTTCTTTCCATCATCGCATAAAAGCTGCTCCCATTTTTTCCACATTTTTGTGCCTTTTCTTTACCGCGCTGTGTATCGCTGAAGCTTATCCTGGCAGTAGCAGTAATAGTTGCAGTTGAGCTGAGGATGTGCGTTTGCATACAAGCCGCAGTGTACTTGGGATTATGACGTTTGTATCCGCCGCAGTCATTTTCCGGCAGTTCTTCGAAGGGCATTTTTTTAAAGAAGGTTTCTCAACTGTGGCCGACCCGTGTCAGTGGATCTATTTTACACAGGCTGTGTTGAATTTCCTGTCTTGTTTCTGAATTTGCTCGCGCTTAACCTTCGTCAAAAGTATAGTGCCGGCAGATTCCTTAACGAAATCTAAAAACGTGAGAGGCTTTTCTTCTTTGTAAGGACCCAAGCGAATTCGCCGACTTGTTTCAATTCCAGGAACAACCATTGATGTTTAACCTTTTCTGTCACTAAAAAAAGTTCTATGGCGGTCACTACGGATACCACCCCCCACCCCTCTCAATCGTTTCATTGTTGCTCGCCTGCTTTTTCAATCCTTGCGTTATTACGTCAAAGCTTCCCATTGTTACGTTAATTCTCGTTTTATTTGCGCGATGTGCCCAACGTGCGATTTCCTTCTACCCCCCAGTAACTTGCACGAGAAACCGCGACTCACATTTATTGTCTCGCCCCGTCGTGTAAACGCACGCTGTCCATTGTTTCGCAACAAACGACACACTCGCGTGCGTGCCTTCACGCTCCTACTTATCGTTTCGTTACTGTTTTGGAAAGTTACCCCCCACTTGGCGGCGATGAACCGCGCGGCGTCGTGCGCTTCGCGGCGATTAGCAGTTCCTGTCGTCTTGACTTCGTGTAAACACTGCCTTGTTGTTTGTTTTAAGGCGTCCCCCCTCCGATCGTTGTTTACATTGTTCGCCTTTTCTTTCTTTGCGTGCGCGCGACGTTCTAATCGGTCGCGTTCGCCGCATCGCCCCACCGCCCACACGAGCGCGCCGCGAACTGCCGCCTGTCGATCGCGAGTCGCTCCCGTCTTTTCGCTCGCTCGCTCGTCGACTGCCAGGCCGCGATGGCCGCAAACCAGAGGTGGCCGGAGTCACATTTTCCGACTCCGCCCCTGTTCTAAAATTGTCGAATCCGGATCCGCGTGAAAAGTTTCTTAATTTTGAGAATCCGACGCCTGTTCGAACTCCAAAAACCATCAAACATAACACCTTGCCTTAACCTTTTTTCTGCTTGTTTAGAGCAGCTATGTCCAACCGAAAATTCCTTACTGAGTAAAAAATCATGTCACTATCTCAGTGAGGGACGAACTTTGAGCGACATACTTTGATCTCAGCAAACTTAGGTTTAGTTTGACCTACTGTACTGAAAGCGTTCGAATCCTAATTGCGATGGTAACGACTGTTTGGCACCTCTAACCACTCCGTAAGTGTGACGTTTCAGACAAGTTTATTGCCAATGGCACAAAAAGGGTGAAATTCACAAAACCAGTGAAAAGTTTTTGCACCAAATTGTCAGCGCACACATGGAAATCTCACAGCATACAGTACAGACGTGATAATGTCGCACAAGCTGTCAGATTTAAGAATATCGAAATAAGGGCAGGTTGTCCTATTTCATATACTACAGCGAAAACCTAAACTGGGCCGCGTGTTGGACATAGCTGGGGGTTCGGCCCATGCAGACTCCCCCTACTGCCGAAACTAAGAAATGGCTCCGGGTCCGGTTCTTCAAGAATGCTCGACTCCGAATCCGAAAAAAACGCAGAACCCCGCAGGATTCGAGTCCGGATCCGTAGCCACCTCTGTCGCAAACCAAGGCTTGCACAGCGACACGACGCGTCCTGCCTCACGATTTCCAACGCGATTTGCTGTAAAGTTTCACCGAAGTTTCGAGAACCGTTGAAAGTTTCCTTCGTTCTTGTGGGAAACCCCCCGAGGTCTAGCACTTGAGCGACGCAGTAGTGCGGTTGCCTGGCGACGTGAACAGAACCCATGATTGTTGTTGATCGCTGCGAAATTCCGTTTCATCGAGTGCCAAAAAATACTTCTGATCACCCATCGTTCGTCTGTGAAGGTTCCCGANTCCGTTGCTTGTCTTGTTCTTCCCGCCACGTTGGGACATGTTCTTCGCACAGAGGCCTGATTTCATCCTCTGCCTTTTCCGTTTTTGTATATTACGTNACTTCCACGTGTTATTACGTCACGTACTCGCGCACCAGCTTCAGTATTGTCGCTCGCTCCGACCCGAGCGCTCTCTCCACTGTGATGTCACAAACTGACCAGAGTGCCAAAGACGAAGGAAACTGGCGATGAACAATATAAGATGACGTTTGACCTTGCATTGTAAGCTGCAAGTCACTTTTAAGAGCAATTTTACGGGTTTTTTTGTGTGTGTGAAACAGAAAATTGTTTCCCCCCATCTGGTTTGACGGCGGACATAAAGAAAAGCGTGATTTTTTGGCCTGGCCGACAAAAGAACCGAAACTAAATTGAACCCAAAACAACAAATTATTATTTCTAGCTTTAAAAGGCGTGTTCATGCAGCATGATCGGTGAAACTCAGGATTTCAGCAGCTTACGCCGCATCTTGCTGGGGGATGCTTGCACTGTACATTTTGATATGCTTTGCAGGGTTCCTACGGAGTCTGGAAAAATATGGAAAAAAGTTTGGTCATTTTCCAGCCTGGGAAAAAATTTTCGGTCTGTTAGTATGGGAAAGGAAAATAATTTTCCAGACTTGATCTTTTCATTGAAAATTGTTAATTGAACTTTCATAGTGCTAACTAGTATAGTGTCTGCATTTGACCTGGGGTTGTCATTCGGAATTGTCTTAGTCTGGAAAAAGCCTCGAATTTCAAAACTGCGTAGGAGCCCTGGCTTTGTAAATTTGGCCACAGAAAAGAGTTTTGCGAAACCGCGTATAGTTTCGTTCATCATAGTTAGGATTTGTGACCACGCCGCTCACGACATGGTCGCGGCAAGTGCAAAGTAGCGGTCGCTGTTTCATCGCTGGCTGCACGCTCCAGTAACTTCTGTCAAGTGGTGACGTCATTGCGAACGTCACTTAGTCAATAGTCGCCACTTCTGTTTCCTTTTACACAGCAGCTGCTTTTATTAATAAATTTCATTTTTCGCAGTCGATTTACATTCCAGAAAGTAGTGACCTTTTCTAAACATTTATTAGCGGCTTTTGTCTTTTTATTAATATTTTAACGCCCTTCTAAAAAAAGCTTAGTGCACATTTGCAGACCAAACTTTTGAGTTCATTTTCTCGACCAAGACCTCTCTCGAAACTTCCAGCCTCGATTTTTAACACCCGCTTAAATGAATCGCTGTCTACTGTGACGCAACTCGCCACGCCATCAGATCCCATTTTACGTCATTATCTTCAAACTCGTCCGACTCTTTCGCCAGCTTTCGCGCCGACTGTGTTTTTGTTGACATTTGAACCACAACCCGCGCGGTAATTGGCTTGTCACGTGACCTGGGGCAAAAACGACTCGGTCTTTTCAGTTTCAAGAATCCAACACCTGTGTTCGCTTTGAAGAAACGCTCTTGTTTTTCGGTTTGTTGCGTTGTGACAAATGCGCTTTGTGACGTAACAGTTACCAGTGCGGTTGTTGCCAGCAGCACTTCAGGTATATGTTCGGTAACGACGCCCAGCTCCGTGCACCAAGTCGTTCGGTTACCGAACTCACCTCAGCTGGCAAGTTCGGTTCGCATCGCTGTTGAATATCAAAAGAACAACGTTGCAGAGTCTGCTTTGTTAAATAACGATAAGTTTGAATCTCTGCTTGCAGTACTTGTGCCTGAAAAGCATTGCGTTTCACTCACGACGTGTGCTTGTGACTCGGTTTGTCCAATCAGAGTTTGACAGGTGCTTCTACTTCCCGTTTAGAGCTTTTTTTCTTCCGCTTTGCATCATCATCTCATTTTTTGTATTTTTAGTGTCAATAAAAGTGTTTCCATTACAAATTTTGAAGTTCTGCATTTGAACATTGAAATCGAAGGAGATGGCACTGACGAGACTTGGCCGATGGTCCTTAAAATTGTCACGCCATAGAACGTTTATTCGATGTTAGATAGTGTATTTCATGAAAAAAACTTACTTTCCACCGAATAGTTTTCAATATGTTTTGGGCTGTTACCTACTGAAAGTTGACGCCTCAATCCACTTCACAGTTACACAGCAACTTGTGACGCCTCAATCCACTTCACAGTTACACAGCAACTTGTGACGCCTCAATCCACTTCACAGTTACACAGCAACTTATGATGGTTCCGCGGCGCGACCACTCCAAGTCAGACATGGAATAACACCGCGTTTTGCAGTCAGCAGGGCCGCCTCGCCAACATTTCGTCAGGCATTTTGACCGCAAAGCAAAAATACAACAGATATTCCCAGCGTCGGGAAAAAGAAAAATAATGCGCTTTGTGAAAAAAAGCGGAAGAAAGCAGTTTTAGTCCATTTTTTGTTTTATTCATACGGAGGTCAAAGATCAGGTCAGAAGAATAGATCCCTCTACTAATAACTTGTGTACTGGTACTTGTTACTTTTGCCCTGAAAAGTCACGCATCAGCTGTAAATCAATCTTGGACGTAAGTAGTGGTCCTTGGGGGGTGGATCGGTGCAACTTGAGATTTTTCCAACAAAAGCTGATGGATTATAGTTCTACTTGTAAAAAACGATGGAGTGCAGGGCTATTTTCCTGTAATGTGCAGCACAATTCACTCCAATCTGTTTGCAGCTCGGCATGAATTGGATTTATATTTTTTTTGAAATGGTGTGAACTGCACTTCAATCACTGGTTGGTAAATTATATTCTACCAGCATCTTTTTTCCACATTTTTCTCCTTTCAGAAAATGGGAAAGAACCAAAATATAACCTCTTTGGAGTTGTGATCAGGTTCGCGATGATCACTTACAACAGCAAATATAAAACCTGTTTAATCATCAATGTTATAAAATGTGTTTAATGATCGACGCATAAAACTATAGCTGCAACCCTCCGTTGAAAGTATAGCGCCGGCATTTAGGGAGAAAGTTCATTCTTTAATTTTATTGACATTTTATAGGAACGAAGAAAAATTCCAACCAGCGCCGGTTTACTTTTTATGTTGGCCGCTGGAAACAGAATAGGCTTTGCATGGCTGGTGGTAGATTTTGATTGATTTTTGCGCATCCAGATTTCACGATCTTTTCTTTTTATAGCATATGTTTTGCTTTAAACATTTGCGACCACCCATCAATTTATTTAACGCATCTCTTGACTGGTTAGAAACCTGGCTGCTGCAGCACGGTCGTGGTTTACAATACGTTTGAAACGGCGAACAATACAGGCTTGAAAAAATTTAACTTAACGAAAATGAACGAATTTTGTACAACACGAAATAACCGAGAATATAATCAAGGCAATAAAAAATGAAAGAATTTGAGTGCAAACCCAGTTTTTGAAATATTAATATGTTTGTAGCGAAATAGAAGTAACTTCTAAGCAATTTATAACAGAGTATTTTAAGAGTTTAATTACCTTGCTCATAACGTTAGTTTAAGTAATAAAAATTTATTGTTTAAGTAATAGGTAATTTCTAACAGATTACTTTAAGTAACTTAAGTAATTCAATAAATCAAGAAAATCGATATTTAGACTTGTAATTTTCAAATCAGATAATAGGCCAATGGTTATTTATTTTCTAAACAACTTTACATAAGTGTTTATCACGCGAATGCATTCTGCCTTTTATTTATTGGTTTTTTTTGAGCTTTTATTCGACTCTGTTTGCTGCAGTTAACGGTGCATTCTTGCTATTTTGTTTGCATTAGTACTTTTGTGAGTTTGTGACCGGTCAGGTTTGTAACTGAAGTGTGTGATGCCTGAGAGCGGACGGCCTTGCTTCTTGTAGTTTCCAAGGTAAGTATTTATGAATACTATTTATGCTGCTACAGCCACATTGTGCACGCTGGTGTTAATCCTACGCTGGTGTTAATCTTAAATGTTTACCAGTCTGGTAAGCTATTCAGTTGTTTATGAAATTATTTTGTTTCATTTGGTCTTTTATGCTGCATGTGTTGGAGAAACATCGCACCACCGTTGAACTGGGCGGAAAAAAGTGTTCAAGGAGGAAAGAGTTTCCATACAGCGAATTACGTTCCCGCCTTTATTACCCTGTTCTCAATCCATGCAAACCGGGAAAGATTCAAATCGTCTTTGGTTGAACAGTCCGGGCTAACGAATAATCGCTGAACCAAGCGCTTATTCATGGTCTCAGTTGGTCAAAAATCTGTCTGGAGTACTATGCGGTTTTGCAAATACGAGGTGACCATCATTGCTAGTGTCAACGCTGTTTTCCACACGCTTTTAGCACCAAAATACCGCAACAATCTAAAATTTTGGCAGTGGCCCGGTGGTGATAGGTCGAAGTCCCGGTCCCCTTTTTTGAAAACATAAAGTTTACGGTTATGTCGGCTTGTCAGCGCTCCCTAACGGTGAATAGTTTGACGAAAGTACTCACATCAGGCAAGCAACTGTTTTGTATAAACTTTTTACCTTGTTTTTTCCATTACAGTCCGTATGTCGTTTACAAGAGACATTCCACCCACTGTTGGACTGTGTGGAAGAACGTGAGAAAGTGTTTGAAATAAACATAGAAGACTTGTGAAATGCACTCACAATTTTGCATTTTGTGTTAAAATAACAGCATTGGCTTAAATTTTTATCATCATACTAGTTACAGAGTTGAAGAACGCTTAGTTTAAGAAGCTTTGACTTAAGATGTTAAAGAAATGTTCATTTAAGGTGTGATCCAAGAGCTAACAAAAAGAAAAAACGGATTACCATTTAAGTTCGGCAACAGGTTATTCCAATATTATTTCCTCGCTAACATTTACTAGTATATCCTCGTTTCGAGTTTTAACTATCAGAACATGAAATAATGCAAATATTTCGGTAGATTTTAGAAAAACGAAAATAAGTTAACTCTTTTCAAATTATCATTGAAAGCAAATTTTCCAAGGAAAATTTCTTGGTGTTCTTTTCGAACATGAGTTGCAACATATAAATCCCTATCCATCTTAGCACGTTTATTTTGAAAATAAGCCACATCAATCCGTAAAATCATCGATGGCATGGAATGTGTGTTTTTATTCTGAAGCACAACTGCTTCAGAATAAAAACACACAAAGAAACACTGGATCGATTCACGAAAACCGTCCGAGAGGAATTTGTAAGGCACCGGTGATATGGCTGGGTACTTCAACGGTTTGAGTCTTTGTATGAAAATCGCACGAAGCGATCTGATGACGCTACTTCTGTTTAGAGGTTTGTTTTTGAGGTATTAATACGCGAAAAGGCTATTTTTAGAGATGCGCATCATCGATAGTGCCCATCAAAGAGTCTGCTGCAACCTATTCTTGAAACCGGGGTTTCCCAAACTGCATGCCGTGAGCCACTGGAAGTCAGCGGAGAAACTTTTATTAAAATTACAGTTGGTTTTCCACTACTAAAGTAAATTAATCGGTAATGCAAAGTTACTTGCGTGACGCATGTGTTTCATTTTCACAATGAGTTGGGTTATTAAGGCTTTTTGCTCAGCATAATATTTTGACTTTCCACCAAGGCCAAAATATCTCCTGTGTGGCGATAAAGTTTCAGGCCAAAACATGGTGTCCAGTAAATTGATAGACATCTTGAAAGAAACCATCAGTAAGTTGCTGATAATGGTAAAGATATTTTTCGCGTTGAAAAGCACAAACGTTTAAGGAATGGAATTTTACAAAAGATTTTCCTACGGTCTCAATTAAGGTCCATGATGCAAGCTACGCCCTTGCAAAGCTTACCGCTACAACACACCGAGAGAAACGTTCAGTCGCTGGACGCTCAGTTCCGTCATGTTGTCTGGTAATAGCGAAAACAATGAGGCAGTTGAACGGGCAGTTGACGAAATTGAAAAGGTTCCACTTTGTCATAATTGTATCACCGGGCGACATGACAAACTGTTACTGCTGCGAGAAAGCTTAATGAAAAGTTGAAGTTTTTGCAATGCAGATGGGTCGGAGGATATTATCCATCCGATTTATTTTTACTTTTTTCTGCTCGCTGTTTACTTCAAAATCTGGTGTTAGAATGCCTTCATTTCTCTCCCACTGCCGGATCTCTGTATGATGATGAGTGAATGAAGAGTTGGGGCGTTGTTCAAGTGTTTTGCTCCTCTCAGTGTTGGTTGTGTTCTAACACCTATTCTGTAATGTGCTATGGCTAACAATTCTGTGTTCTTTTATTATTCATTTGTGCTTGTGATTTGGATTGCGAGTCTGCGGCAAATCAGTAAAACAAAAAAATAAAAAAAATTATCGCAGAGAAAGCACAACTGCTTCCGATCGTCAGGAACAGGGGAATCTATAACGTTACAGTAACTTTCTTTGCGGAACGGCTGTTATTTAGCAACCGCTCAAATATGTGTGCAGATGGGACTGTTTCTATGGTCTGCAAATCTAAATAATTTTTGAAAAAAATGGGCAAAAGAAGCCAGATGTGTACCTCCCAGTTGTTTTGTGCATCGCGAAGCGTTGGTTACAAAACCTTCACCCGAAGATCTTTGAAATGCACTGGAGGCATCAGTAAAAATGGTCAATTTCATTAATCCCTACATTTAAACTCAAGATTGTTTTTATTACTGTGCAAACGGATAGGTGCTGAACACAAAAGTTTACTTTTGCTCGTTGATGTGCGTTGGTTGAGTCGCGCGATAGTTTTGCGTCGTTTAATGAGCTCAAATATGTCTTGAACTTTGCTTGTGTTGGTGATGAAATCTGGAGGGAGAAACGTGCTTGCTGGTATTTTGAGCACATCATAAACGAACTTATCGCCAAGATGCAATGCAGATGTGAAACACTACTGACACCTACTGATATAATCTTTTCTTCTCTCAGTTGAAGTGAAAGTTGTGGCAAATAGACGTCACACAAGGTGAGTTCAATTTGTTGCTCCTTACGAAAGCTGCTTCGATTGCTGGATCTTGAAGAACACTACTGGTGGTCATTTAGAAACACTACAGCGTTTGTTTGAATCTCACTTTCCAGGCCTCGATATTTTTAAGTATGTGCTGGTCAGAATCCCTTAAATCAATCTGACTTAAAGTAACAGAGGCGAATTAAAACTGAAAGCACAAGGACAGCTCGCAAAAGTATGCAAGGACTGGAAACTGACAACATTTAGCTTATCATATCGCAGGAAAACCCATAGATCTCGTAAGCGCAAGGCTTCAGGTTCTCTTTCCTTTTTCAGTAAAATACCTTTATGAATCTACTTTTTCGTCTCAAACAAAAGCAAACAGATGGATGAGTCGAAAATCTGCTGAAGACGAGGTGAGGATTTTCTTTACCGTCGTTACAGTCCCCATCAAGACAATGTGTGCTTAAAAACAAGCACATGAATGGCACTAACATTCTAGATGTAGCAAAAATTATTCCATTATCAAAATACTTGTTTTTGTTTGTAGAGCACTTGCAACAAAGTTTGCGTGATGCCGACTTTTTTAAGTCTAGATGAAAACTGATTTTGATGAGGCGCGGATGGCGCGTTTCATATTTATGTTGCATGGAGCAAAAACTTTAACAGCACTGATTAGCCTCTAATCACAGACTTATCATGAGCACTTGACTTCATGTTGTTGGCCGTTCTTTACTTTTAGTTTTTATCATGATCTCAGAAATTACTGGTGAAAATGACAATAGTTTATCTGCAGTTTTCTCGCAAGCTGATTTTCCCTTTGAATGCATTTGAAGCTGAAAACATTTTATTCTTCCCTTCCGAGTAAAGAAAACGTTGTTTCGTCTTCAAAACAGTTTGTTTTTGACGTTGCACATAGTTTTCAAATTTCTATAGGCGCCTCAGGCAATGCGGTCTGTCTCATGATTCATCGTGAATTGTTTATAGTTTGGTGTGCATAGCTAAGAAGGACGTCAACGTTTGCCAAATAAGACAAAGCAGTAACAAGAAATGTGGTGCTACATAACATAGTAGTTTAACAAAATCAGAGCTGCGGTGCTACATAACACAGCAGTTTGACAATAAAAATGTGGTGCTACATAACGTAGTAGTTTAAGAAACAGTAAATGACTTTTGCATTTTTGAAACTTAATACCTTTTGTGTCTAATTCCAATCCTCAAAGAGCTGAACCCATTGAAAGTCCTTAGTTCACACCACAAAAATTCCAATTCAAAATTAAAGTTCGTGGTGTGTTTGCACATTCCCTTTGTACATGGTTTGCAAACTACATTGCTTATTCCTTGTGAAGTACTTTTTGGTTTACAAAAGCGAAAATGTTCGCTTGAGTGTCACAATAATGACCAAGCGATCAATGTTTGCAAATGGCTTTGAATAGAAACAACGTTGCATGGAAGGTAGCCTACTTGCGTCACCTGGTGGTAAGCACAACAGCCATTCCAACACGAAACTTCACCGCAGCTGATTCGTTTAGTTCAGGCGTTCCCAGCCTTTTTACGATCTCATACCACTTGGGCACCCCGTATCGTCAACGCTTACCGCTTCTTCCAGAACAACTAATTTGATCGAATCTTAGTTTACTCAGATGAATAATAAAATCCACATCACAACAGCCAGAAGAGACCATAACTAAATTTTCGTGTGATTTTTGTTTTTGTTTACCATCGAATTGGTCGATGCGTGGCGTAAATTTGTTAACAGCACGTCGAAAGTCATAATGTTACGATACTGTAGGAATAGCAGGCTACAGGAAAATTTATTTATTTAGAAACAAAGCCGATACGTAAACTGGAAAGCTGTGAATCCAGGTTTTTGTAAAAAAATGCAAGTTGCTCGCGTACCACCTGGAAGACCTTCGCGCACCACTAGTGGTACACGTACCACAGGTTGGGAACCCCTGGTTCAGTTGGACAAAAACAACTATGAGGCTTTTGCTGGATAAGTTAGTTTTGAATATAAAAACTTCATATATTCAAACCAAATGCTTTGCTTAAATTTTGCGACACACGACAGACCAGTGTTCAGTTTTCCATTCATTCGTGTCTGCTGACAAATAAATTCATTCTAAAGCAGTGCTTTTCAACCTTTAGAAAAACGGTTCGCACTCTATCGTTCAACGAAAATTTCATTCGCACAACCAACATTGGCAGTAGTGTACGCAGAAAATTTTCATGGGCGGTGGGGTTCATTCAGTGGCATGTGGTGGTCGTTTCTATTTCGTGTCCGCTGTTTGTGATGTCACAATTGGACGTCACATTCATGTGTCCAAACCAACATTATGACGTAGTCTGTTGGCACAATATGCATATTCTTCTACAAGCACTCTCATTATTTCATGTGTCATTGCACTTAATAGAAACAATCAGCGCTCCAAGTTAGGATATCGGAAGAAAATAAACTCAACGCTATGACAGAGCAGTTCAAAACTACAGAGGAGTAAAACTACTGTACATCAGAGCAATTTACAACTGCAAAATCAGGCTGCGCTAATGTCTCGTCGAGTACAAGTACTCGAGCATAGAAGGTACGCGGTTGGATTGGCTTGCACACACTCTGGTTTGCAAGATCGAATCTTGCTATACTACACAAGAATTGAGAATGTGCATAAGTACGCAAGAAAACTTTCGTTTTTTGCTATGTATACAGAAGTCCAACAAACTTTTACAGTAGTTTTCCTTTTTCCCGGTTGAGACATTATCAAATGCCTGAATGCTTCTGTGTTAACAACTGCTGTTTTTGAGCTTGTGCAACAGCTCTATCATACTGCAGAAACTGGTAATGTAGCCAATGCGGTCATTGCATACGCTGATCAGCAATAGCAGACAAAATAAAGCCAATGGTCTTTGATGAAGTGACTTATCGCGGAACACAATCTTAAACATCCGTAGTGGACGAAAAAAGTCTGCACAAAGTGGTAAGATGGATCCTGAATGCAGACGATAACCCAGATTCCCACCAAAACCTAATTATTACTTTGTGGCCCATTTACAATGTTCCTTGAAATTTGTGTGCAAATTCATTCCGTGGTATTTGCATTAAGTCGACAAATTAACAAGCAAAAGTATGCGAAAACAATCAACCTCCTTTGCGCAGTTAATAACATTTTTGTAACTTATCGAACTCAAGGGAGGTTAACCACAAAACCCCCTGTTCCATACGCCCTGGAACACTAGGGTTGCTGAAGAAAAACCGTAAAGTCGGATTAAACTCCAAAAAACGATGTAGAAATTTTGTTAAAATAACCAAAATAACGAATACCTACTGCAAAATAGTAAGCACGAAATTGTGCAAAGATCATCATTATTTATTGAAAGTATGCAAATATATTAATGGCTTGGTGTTGCTGAGTACTTCGTGCAATTTTAATCCAGGCTGGTGCAACACCTTGCCCTAACGTTCCTCACATTAGGTCATCTAGTGTCCAACTAAGAAGACAACTCCACTTTTCTGTCTTGATATCAATCAATTACCAGAGCACTAAACCTTTTTTCGACCAAGTAGGTAGTTGGATTTTGTACGAAAACTGTTGAGGACTGATCGTGTGCAACGCCGACCGCTGTGTGTATTGGTTTATGTTATGCTAATGTCACACGTTGAGATGTAATGTCGCGCATGTGCAATGGTTATTCTAGTTCGTTAATGTTTGTAAACAGGCTGTGCAGTTTGGTATCTGAGTGTGGTTGATATCCCAAGCTTTTCAACTAGGCTAGCAGTTCCACTTACGAAATCTAAGAACCCTAGCGAGCATTTATCAACATGGTGGCAGCGGTGTACGGTTGCTGATCTCGTAAGCGTCGCTCTCGTCCATTGTAGGTGGATTACGTCAGATAAACATAGGCTGCTCGACAGTTAGGCCTAACCCAGAGCACTATGGCTGATATTGCTGTTCGACCACCGCCGTTCCTCGACTTGCGTGACAGCAACCTTGCCCTCACCTATGCTTCCTGGAAGCGACAGCTTGATGTATACTTGCTAGCCAGTGGCTACACAGAGAAGCCACCCAAGATTAGGCGTGCCATCATTCTCAGCGTTGGAGGCCCCCAAGTTATTGAGGCAGCTGCCC
>JGI24159J19872_10000388_pt1 | contig 37301 bp, 18 predicted proteins | sample Ectturendosymbi4_FD_19872 | JGI IMG/M metagenome (IMG submission 19872) | reverse complement strand
TACTGGAGGAATGGGGTTAATACGTGCTTTTTACATCTTTGAACAACTTAGTTGAAAACTGACTTACCCTGCTCGACCTGCGATTTCCTGAGCAAAAAATTTTTTGCTTCGCATGGAAACCCGTGGTTACCGTTTAAATTTCATCCTTGTAATTACATTGGATTCAAATAAAGTAAATGTAAAGGCATGATTAGTTTGTCCTAACAGTTCATTTTTTGTACCAAATAAAGTACGAGGCTAGGTAAGGTACTTGCGAGAATGCAATCGTGCTGATTTGAACATTTTTTTCGAAGCCAAATAAAGGTGTTGTATTTTGCGGAGAGAAGTGCTGCAGGTTGGCTTTGTCTTCTGCAAAAGCTTGTAATACAGGAAACATACATGATGCAGGAAGACGAGTCAGAATATTGGACGTGGAGCTCATGATGCTGTGATCAGACTTGCATTGCAAATATCGAAATCTTGTTTAGGATAATAACATGGCATATTTATTAATATGTCAAACGAATATTGCAAAATGGACACTTGAAATGAATCCAACAACACGTTTTTATAGAGCAAATATGTTCAACATCGATAAAAAATGGATCTGTACAATGCGTCAATGGTTTTGACTGGTTCGTTTTCTTTTACTGCAAGTTCAAATTACAAACAACGAAATACTTCTAGCCTTTTTATGGATAGAATTTTTTTTAATGGAGTCAACATGATTACAATTTTCCATGAAAGAAATTTTGATCTCTATCTTGCACATTTAAGTGGAAGGTTTTATTGATTCCGAAGTATTTTGAAAGCAATTCCCCGAGTTCTTTCGGGTTCGTGGCTTTCTCAAGACACATGATTTCTTCTGTTTTCGGATCAACGAACTTTATCTTTCTGACACACCAGCCCCACAACATGATGAAACACCCGGGTTTAAATATGGAGCACATTGTGTTATGAGCGAAAAATGCTCGGTCGTCGTATTGATTGAAATCGCAGCTTTCTTGAAAATCGCTCCACTTGCGAGGTGTACAGTCAAATTTGTATAAGGTTATCCACTCCGCATTTTTTCTTTTCCTTGTTCCTGTCACAGAACAATAAAAATTAGTGGCTAAAAATAGGCACAGGCGGCAACTAAATGTGATACGTGAGTTTGATGGCAAATGCAGAATGACTGATCAGGTGGGCGGATCATTTATATCATTGATTCATGGCAACTGGCTTTAACCTTTTATTAAAGACTTAATTTTCAAAAATTTCGTTTCTGGAGAGTTTGTAGGAAAATCTTGCATTAAGGTCTGACTCACACCAGCACAGATTTTAGACATATCAGGTGGTATCAGGATTTACGAGTACATGTTGTGAATCAGCATGGTACCAGGATTTGCATAGGGTATCTCAACGTGGTTTCCAGAATTTACATATTGTGTGTCACCATGGTACCAAGATTGACATGCTGTGTGTAATCATGGTTCATGGCCAAGCGCCTTTGTCGAGCACAATCGTTTTTCAGTAGATTATTTTGAAAGAGTTTAGAAATTCATTTTTAAAAATGTAGTGCCTAATGGTTTGCTTGCGCTCAAAACAATTGACAATTATTCGTTAAGCTCCTCGTTCTTTTGGGCCAGTTTATTTGAAACTTGTGTACTTAGAACTTGTTTCTTTTATATTACGAGTTTATTAGAAGTTAAGTAAGGAAGGTTTATATGACACTTCGCTAAAAATGAGTTTGAAATGGACATTATTAAATGGGTTGCAATCCTGTGACACCGGATAACACCTGATGTTTGCCATCACCATTTATATATTGATGTTCGTCACACAAATAAAAAATAAATAAAATAACGTATTTTGTTATAATGGTCTCAAAATTTTGCAATTCAAATTGAATAGGTGTAGAAATGTTTGTTTTCACAGCTTCGTGGTTTGGGATGAATGAAACCAAATGAATAACCTTAGCTGAATAGGAAGTTGAGATTTCTTCGAATTATTGAAGAAAGTTCGATTTTTGTTTTAGCTTATTTGCGAGTTGCAGCTTACAAGTTATAACTTAAGGAAATGGTTGATGTTTATTTGAGAGTAATGCAAACACAAACTTTTCAATTCAAACAAGGTTGAAACTAACTCTTATGAATGAAAAATTCCTGTGTCAGGAAATTGTAGTTACTTTGATGAATGCAAAAAATTCATAAGAATTGGTAATAATTGCTTCAAACAGAGAAATAAGGTACCTTTTACATTGCGCTAACTTTTCATATCAGAAGAATCCTGCATTAAAATGCAAATAGAATACAATGTGAGCAGCTACGTTCAGGAAGAAGATACATGTCTAAATTTGTTGTTTGCGGCAATCAGACTTGCTGCTTGTTTTTTGCCTCAGAGTTCTATCCACCGTAATTAAACTTCTACTCGCTATGTTTGCTAATCATTTGCTTCACCAAACTTTTTGTGATGAACTTGCCTTTCAAACAGCAATGGCCACTGAATGGGTGTGATATTAGATGGTGTTGAGAGCTGCGATCAGAAATCACAGCTGCAACCATTGGACAAAAATAAATTGACTACAGCCAAAGTCTAATAAACAACAAAAATCATAACAATTTCAACTGCTGCGAAACTCGTGATTAGATGGGAACCATTAGCCTGCCTTGCGATGCTTACAGTAGCATGTAAGTCTGTTATCATTATCATCCAATGACCAGAAATAATGCGTTGAGTGCTTTCCCTCAAAACAGTTTTTGTTGAAAGCGGTTGAGCATTCAAACGCATAAAAAATTTTTTTCTCGTAAACCTGTGCACTTAATTGAAGTTACTCCATAACGACGTTTATTGAGATCGTGCGAACTTTTATATTTTGTAATTGCGCATACGAAAAACAATCTGTTGTTTTATTACCAAGCGCATCAAGTCAATGTACAAACGTTTTATTACCCTGTAATCAAGTGTACGAAGCTCATGGCAAACATGTTCCCCTATGAACAAATCTTACCAGTTGCTGTAAGACAAACTAGCATTCTGTATCGAAGTGTACCAAAGCAATGCATAAATTTTGGCGATGCATGACTTTTCGCACGTCCGCAACTTATTTCGGTCAAGGACAGTTCCGCTGTTTGGGCGACAGGACTTTTCGGCGATGGTGGTCGCAAATGTTTTATCCGAAAATAATGTGTTTTTGAAATACGTCATTGGTTAGACTACTTGGAAAGTGCTTTTGTTGTCATCTTGCGGGCCATGGGCTAGTGTGGTTTTCCTTCAACAGGAAGTTTTGAAAGAGCTTAGTGCGGCCGTGACCACGTGTGTAAAGAAATATGCGTCATGCATACCTAACAAAAGATCTGTGGACAAACCGAATTATGGCAAGTTTCCAAGCCATCATTCATCACTTCATTAATACAAAATAGAAGCATCCAATCTTTGTCCTGGCATCAGACTCAGTTTTAGACATTGCCAAGTCTTATGACAATGTTATAGAAAAATTCAAATTAGCATGAAAGTAACGAAAGTTGAGTCAGATAATGCTATGTCTATGGCTGAAGCATTTCAAATCTTTTGCAACTAGTGTTTCCAACCCGGGTTTTCCCGAACCCGAGACCCGTTTTTTGGCTATTTTTTACTATCCGAAACCCGTTTTTTTTCAATTGCCAAATCCGGGTATTTTTCAAAATTTGGAATTGCTGTTGCATTCAAATATTANTAATTCCGATAACACTGAAGTTGCAGATTGGAGNGTGTAACGNCCAAATTAGCACGTTTGAATGTTCAACTATTATCATGAGGCACGAGGTGCGGGGTTTGCTCGGTGACCATCGTGCGTTCTTTGTTGGTCCGTTTATATTTTCGTTGAGTTGACCTATTTAGACGGATCGCGACGCCATTTTGCACATAATATCTGTCTACGGGAACTTTAGTCTTTTCGCTAACCTGACTATCACGTGAAGTAGTTCTTCAAAGGTATGCCGTAGTTTCGTAGCTACTTAGATTTTTCATTTATAAGCTGTTATGTATTAGTTCATATACAAGCTGTGATTCTTTTCAAAATCGTATCATTCCTTTTCAGTTTGCAATAACTTTCTACAAAATATTTGGCTTTCCTTTAGAAGCGACTTTAAGTAGATACTACATTCAGTTTTAAAGACGTTAACGTCTTTAAATTTTTTTGATTACTAATTAGTAATCAAAGACAATCAGAAGAAGCTTAGAGCCATTTCGTATAAAACAAGGCTCAACCAACACCAAAGTGCAATTTGTGCTCAGTGAGACAAACGCAGGCACTTCAAGCACCAAAGTTTAATCAACCATTTCAAATCAAAGCACAGAATCCATGTAATCCTTGAGAGTGAAGACCACAAAACTATTCCGGCACAGAAAGAGACCCGATCACAAATTGTGAAAAAGGAAATGAGTGTTTTTGAGGCTACAAAGAAGAGGTCAAACAGTCTTGAAAAAACTGTTCCATGCCTTAATTACAATCAAGCCCAAATCAGTGGAACCAGACAGGGCTTTATCAGTCACGGGAAAAATATCACAAAACTCAGAAACAGACTGACTGATGAAAGTGTGCTTTGATTGTCATGCGTCAGTGTTATAAACATCAATGAAAAGCTGTGCTTAACTAAATTAATAATTCGCTAATAAATTGCGCAGGGACCAACAGTAATAATTTTACAATGATATTGAGTTTTATCGCTCAAAATCGCATTCATTTCAAAATCCGAAAAAAACGGTTTTTCCCGGGTTTCTTTTGTTAGCTACCCGAAACCCGGGTTTTAAAATTTTGCCCCGAATTGGAAACACTATTTGCAACTCGTGTGCTGTATTGTGCTTTCCTTATCACTATTTACAAATCTTTTCTACTGGTTATTTTTACATGTACTCTTCAATTGGTTGCTTCTTAATGTATAATGAGGTATAACGTTCAAATTGTGAGAGATAACTAACTAATGTGAAACCTGACACCACTTCACGAACTATCCGCCATTTATGCACTTATTGCTTTGACTTTCTCATTCTATCAAAATTTGTTTGTAATTTGGATTTGTAATTAAGTACAAGTTTAATAATAATTGCAATTGTAATTTGAGATTTTTGGCACAGAGTAATTGTAATGTAATTAGAAATTTTGCAGGTGAAATTGTACTGTAATTGTAATCACTAAACATGATTGAACAGATTTGGTGTAATTGATCTAACTCTGCTCGTGACGTTTCTTTTTGTTGGCTTGAGGCCTTTGTGAGTTTACAGAAATGTTAAGCCTGGACATAAATTATTGCTTGAGCTTTCGCGTAGCTATTCTGATTGCATTTCACAGCTAATTTTTAGTATAGTCGTACTCTCTTTCCATCGGTTGCCTATCGGTGCACGAATACATTCGTACTTGCAATATCATGCCAACGGTTGCCTACCGGAGTGCGAGCTCCTATGCGCTCACAGTGGGGTGTCAGAGATTGCATCCGGGCGAACGCGAACTCGCGTTTGGCGGAGGGGATGCCAGGGTTGCTCACAGGCAAGCTCCAAGTCACGTACGTACAAACAAATGTGAAGTAAACTTTTTCTATGGACATTCAACCATTTTTCTTGACCATCTTGGCCATGGCACCAACAGTGAAAGTTTTCCTAGAGCAATTAAGCATGGTTGACACTGTGGATAAGTTTAAAAATTTGGAAGCAACAACACTGAGCTAAAGATAATTGCCGAAACGTCCATCGCCGAAACGGGGTCGTCGAACTGTCCTATTCCGACGTAGTTAGCTGTTCTACTTCTCACCGTCCAAACCGATGGTTTCTTTTGAATGGTACTGAGCTATAAAGTCATTTTCTTCTGACTTTACCAATCGGTAAACGCCCGTTTCTTGAATTTGCTGTTCGTTTTCTTTTATTTCCAAAGGATGTTTGAAAGAAACTCCACCCCAGCAGACGTCTACCAACCACTTTCGATCGTCGTCAGTAGACACCTTAGAGTAGCGTCAAGAAATTGAAGTGTTATGTGAGGTAAAATTGTAGCACGTTCCTTCAAAATATTTGGTTAACAGCTTGAAAACAAGTAAAACTTGTACATAGGCCAGATGAGGAAACTCATCTCAACAAAAATTTTCTTCATTGACAACTGAGCTGACGCATAGACATTCCATTCATTGGACTCATCTTTTAAACTCTTGTGATGTACAAACGTTAGTTCAGCTCGCAGGTAAAGAAAAAAAAATACCCAAACCAGGTGATGAAATAATGTAAACGATATGGATTATATAAAACAACTTGACAGCCTGGATAGGCTCCAGCATAAGCGACAGTCTCATTTTAATGAGATAGAAGCAAAGGTGACTGATTTGTATCATGTCATTTTGCTGTCCAGTGTGCACACTCAACCTAAGTTAGTTGTTGATTTTAGAACCATATGGCTGAATATGTTTGCTGTTTTGATCTAAGCATGCCAAAACTTCGATCGAGATTTCATCTATAGGTTGCCGTGTGCCACCATTCACTCCGCATCGAAACCTTTGTACAAGATTTTTTAACTTCTTCATAGTGGGATATGCTAATGAAAAGTGCTGTAGACGAAAAATTAAACGTGCATGTTTAATACCAAAATGTCTTTTGATCTTCATAACGTATTTACAGATCTTTCTTTCTTACAAGATTTTTGCTACAACTATGAGATATCTAAGTTGTGTATAAAATATTTTGGTCAGATTAAGCGCACATATTTACTTTCTTCATCATAAATTTCATCAGCTATATTTCAAAGACTAAAGTAGACTATATTATTTCCTACCAAAAACTTCCTTGGATCAAAGTTAATATGAAATCGCTCATAATCTGCATGCGGTGATATTTACTGCAGCAACCCAACATTATTTTTAAGATTTAAGCAAGGACATATTTGGCAAGGAGAAAAATATCAATATATATCAGAACATTGCAACGTGGAAGAAAAACGCACCACGTTGACAGTATGTAAAATTTCTTTTTTTCTACAAGTACCACTCGCTCTTTTAAAACAAACAAGTTCTTGTTAAAAACTCTCAAATGTTGTTATCATTTTTTAAATATAAAAGCATTTTGTTCATGATGATTCAGTTGATGGTACTAGTGTTGCAAACCATAAACACAAAACTTACCAATAACGCCAAGTGATTGAACTTGGGAGAGAATTCTCCATAATTAAACCATTGACACTGAATAATGTCCACTTGGAATCCAAAGTTTCGCAGCAACCACTGAAACAGGCGATTAACCTCGTAACACGTACCCCCTCGATGGTCAATAACTATATTTTTGTAAACTGTTTCTAGATTCAATACTATTCTGTCTGCACCATGCATTCCCAATACGTCGAATGGAACAGCGTTGTAGTGTAATTCGCAAATTCTTTTTAAAATTGCATGTGAATTGTTGATTGGACCACTGTAGCCAATGCGAGTTAAATATGCATTGAAGTCCATTTTCACGTTGATTTTGAAAAGGCAAATGCTCGTATATTGCGTGCAATAGAGTGTAAAAGAAAACTGACCGTCGCCCAGAGTGAAGATGGCTGGCCACAACTTTTGAAACTTCTCTACTCTGTCTTATTAGCAAATGTCTTTATTAAAGTTGTGCGAAAGTGCAGTATTAGCGCAAAACTTTTTAAATTTGAGCTCCAACGCTAGAAAAAGAAAAATTGAAGTGGTTATTTTTACATTTGTACAGGACAAATAAGCATGTTTGAAACCTGCCACCATTCAAAATGTCATCTTATCTTTTTCACCAAATTGTATCCATGCACAAACAATTAAAAGCTCTGAGTTTGTTGCAAGATTTCGAGGAATCAGTCGACCATGCTCTGCTTTCATTACTTTGCGATGATTGGCAGGTCCACATTTCTATGCTCAAGTAAACTCAACACATCAACAGTCCTGAAAACTGAAAGCAATGCTTATGAGTGAAATGCAGCAGGGCTAAAGTAGGAGCAGAGAAAGCAGGCAGATTCACGACTAAACCGAATAAATCAAAACACAAGTTGCAGCAAGTAGAAACTAGAAAATAGGCCGTTCTCAAATAATTGTTTTCACTAAAACTGAGAAAATATCTGATGCCAATCAAAGAGCAATGAAAATACATTTACGAGCAACATGGCAGTGACTCAACCAAAGCGGATAGTCGAATGCATCAAGCATGAATGCGGTAATGAGGTCGTAAAGTTAACAGTCGTGGTCTAGGTAGTGCCATTAAATCAGTAGTTCTTAACGTGTGTTCGATCGAAACCCTAAGGTTCGTCGATGCCGTTTCGGGGATTCGACGATTCAGGTCATCTGAAACATGACTAAAAGCGTGAACAGAGCAATTTTTGCTTGCTGTTATATTGGGCAAAAATGGGGGTTCGACAAAAGCTTGGAAAACTACATAACGGTTCGGCGTGTTTGCAAAGGTCAAGAACCGCTGGATTAAATGCTAAACGTTGGAAAGTGAGGCACACAAATAAGTAAATAAAAAGTACATTTGTGTTCAAAATTCCAAAAAAGCATGAAACAAGTGGACAAAGCAGAATGAAACATTTATCTTCCCAGGTATCCAGAGAGTCAAAACTAGGTTGTTCTACAATAGTAACAGTGTAACGTTATGTTTTCGTGGTTATTTATGATGATATGGAACACTGTATAGTGCCGCGATAAGGCAATTTGGCTGCTGTCATCGCTATTGTCTGGTTTGTTCCAAGTACTTTTGTGTGCTGACCCTCTTGTGGAAAATTTGTTTACTGTTTGGCCATCATAGTTTTGATTGCAAATCACACAAGTCGCCACATAAATATTATAGTTTGCACACGCCCGGTTTCGATTCTCTTAGAAAGTTTTGTTTTGTTGTCAGGTTTCGTGAAAGAGTTGAAACACATCAAATCCTTGGGCCAACTGTTTCACACAACCTGGTATAAAATAAAAGTTTTTCGCAGCTAGTGTTTGGATTTATTCATTTTATTCTTGAATTTGCTTGCTTCTCTAAACTTATTATATAACCTTCCAGCTTATCACCTGCAGACATGGCTTGCAGATCTCAGGACTGAAGATACGTTGAGTTACGTGCAATCAATTTCCTATTAAAAAGTTTTGCTGATAGACGCTCAAATTAAATATTATTACATCAAAAAACTTTTGTTTTATAGTAGAACCTGAAGTTCTTTCTACGTTTCACAGTATATTTGAATTCAATCATTCTTTAATCAATGCATGAATTTTTGAACCAGAAAATGAATAAAAAATCAAGAAGGCAACTGCGTGAAATCACATAAAACCAACCAGAAACTGATGCTATCTATGACAAATTCTGTAAATCCTAAATGAGATATACATTTCACCAAGAGCTATTTCGTAAGTTAATGAAACTACCTTCTGCTACACCTATTAACGAATTAGGCCTCCTAGTTTTCCGAAGCATGTCTCAGCTTGCAGTAGAATGCAGCAAAACTTTCGAACGTCCATAGGATCACCAGCCCTTCATCGATGTTTGCTTAAACTTCCTACAAATATTGTTTTTGTGCGTTGGATTACAGGTAACGATACTTTGCAAAAGCCTTCATTCCAAGAAATTTCAGAGTTTTAATGTGCAACCTTGAAACTGGCCGGTGACGCCCACTGCTTGTTTGTTTTATCTAATTAAACAGATTACGCCACCCTCGCTCATTTGGACTCCACTCGAAATCAAAAAGCTTCATCTATTAATGCAAACAGCAAATTGTAAACGAGACAGAAATTCAGTATACTCTAATTTAATTTCTGCTATTGTGTATAAACCTCGTTGTATAGAAAGTGAAGCTAATTCCAGCAGAATTTCGGGCCCCCTATCATGGATCCTTTGTTGAAGCATGCATTACTCTTCCATTGGAATGCGTCATTAAACCTTAAACATACGAGAATTGTTGAGCGTATGTTCATGAAGGGCTATTCAGCTGTTAAGCATGCAAATGTACCAAAGCGTGCTAAATCTTCCCAAGCACGCGGGAAAGTAAACCTTGGTTTCATTATTGCGTGGAAAAACTTGTCATAAATAATTTTTGCCTCACAATGTTCTAAAGTTGTATTAACTTAGTAAGGTGTTCGAAAGTGTCTACGCATCAGGTAACCCTGGGGAGTATAGCACCCATACGTCCTATAAATATAGGCTTTCAGCGACATTTTTGCAAAATAACACTTTCACCATTCCATTTTTCTCTGAAAATCAGGAAAAATCATGGAAGCACAGATTTCTAACATTTTTCTAAGTATGTGAAATTGCCTCTGGGTAGTGGACCCTCAGGATTCCTGAGCAGGGTAACGAAGAAAACTTCTGAACTATACGAAAGAGATATAAATTCCAAGAAAAACCACATTGCCATTTGTACTTCAGGAGAACGTAGGAAAAGCTTTAATTTCTGTTGAAGGTCTCCCTAAATCCGTCCTTGGTCAGAGGAGGATGTCAACGTACACGAGTCCAATGGCGTACGCAGAAAATTTTCATGGGGGTTTTCATTCAGTGGTATAGGGTGGTCATTTGTATCTGGTTTGTGGTGTTTGTGACGTCACAATTTGACGTCATATTCATCTTTCCAAACCAACGTCCTGGCGAAATTTGTTGACACAATATGCGCGTATTCTTCTACACGCACTCCCCTTAAGTTATGTGTCATTGCACTGACTATAAACTATCAGGCTCCAGATTACGATATCGGAGGAAAATAAACTCAACGCTACGACACAGCAGTTCAAAATTGCAAAAATATCAGGCTGCGCGTTAAATCAGGGTTGTAAAACACACTCACCACTATGTCAGAGCAATTTACAACTGCAAAATCAAGCTACGCTGTCTTATCGAATACCAGCAGTGGAGCATTGAAAGTGTGTGGCTGGACTGCCAAACACACACCCCGGGTTGCAAGATCGAATCTTGCTAAACTACACAAGAATTGAGAATGCGCATATAGTACGCAAGAAAACTTTCGATTTTTTGCTATGTATAGAAGTCCAGCAAACTTTTAGTTTTCCTTTTTCCCTGCTGAGACGTTATCAAATGTCTGAATGCTTCTATGTTAACAACTGCTGTTTTGAACTCGTGTAACAGTTTTATCATGCTACAGAAACTGGTAATGTAGCCAATGCGGTCAGCACTTGCGCTGCTCAGCCATAGTAGACAAAAAAATGCAATTGTTTCGGACAAAATGAACTATCGCGGAACACAATCTTAAACATGCTTAGTGGACGAAAGGTCTGAAAAAAATTGGTGAGATGATTTCTGGATGCAAACGATAACCCAGATTCCCACCAAAACCTAATTATTACTTTATGGCCCCTTTACAATGTTCCTTGAAAATTGCATACAAAGTCATTCCGTTGTATTTGCATAAGTCGACAAATTAACAACCAAAAACTGTGCGAAAATAATTAATCTCCTTTGCGCAGGTAATAAAGTTTTGTAAAATATCAAGCTCGGTAACCCAACTCAACCCCCCCTTGCGTACGCCCTTGCACTAGTCAGAATTACCTGTACAGTAAGCTGTTGTTTCGAACAAACTTTTCACGTGGGCGGCACCTGACAGTCAGCTGAAGATATGGGCATGCACTAACAAAATCAAGTTTGTTTTTCAAAAAATACAAAATGATGTCTTGTTGAGCACTTGTTGATTCCAGACAAGATGCGTCTATCGATGGATTTTTCAATTAAAAATATATCTGGAGAGCGATGTTAAGATACCGAGAAAGAACATTCTGGTTTATAAAACTTTCAAGGTCAACTCTAGTTTTAGGACATATTCCATTTATGAAGATACTTCATTCTTCATTCAAACTTGAATCAATGAGGTAGTACAAACTTGAATATTTGTTTATTCGTACAGACTTGAATCAATAAGAAAAGATAAAAAAGAATAGGACAAAGTTTGCACATTCTTAATGCTAGCATTCTTTTTAAATCAACCTGATATTTACCCGGATGCCGAATGCTTCTGCACGAATAAGTCATGTGTGCCATTGTTAGATTTTCAGAAACGGCAAATTTTTCTCTTGTTAAAACGTAATGTCAAATTTTACAGAAAACATTCCAATGAAGGATTTGACAAAACATACTCAAACACATTGCATTAAAACGAGCTCATCTCGTGACTGTACTGTCTTGAATTTATTACTTTTGGCAAGTATATTGTGACACGAACTTCTAGCAGAAGAAAACATTGCATAATTTAAAGAAAAGTACAGAAAGTAGGTTGCAATCAGAGCTTTTCTCCTGCGGTTGCCAAATTATCCAATGTCTTGGAAGAAATTCAACTTAGTTACAGCTTTGTAATTTTCACACTTTCTTCCCAAAGTTTCGAGGCAAGCTCTTCGTCTTTGGCATATTCTGTTAACTCTTTTCTGGCGCAATCGACAAAGAAATCGCCACTGTACTTAATTACTTCGTCATCTAAGGAACAGTAGAGGATAGTCTGGGCTCCATAGTAAGTTGGTCTAAACAGAAATTTTTTTTTTGTAAATATTAAATGCAGAGATTGAGTGCAATTCTGTGGAGACAGAGTAAAATCATTGATTTAGAGTGGAAATTCAAGTGTTGTAAAAATGGTTGAAGGTTTCAAAACTTCCACGTGAAATCAAAAGTAAAATTTCAAACTATTAAAGTTAAAACAAACAATCAAATATCAAAAGGAATAATTGCGAGGCAAAAGTTAAATTTGAAATCTTTAAGGTAAAGTTTCCTTTTTTAGTTTCATACTGAATTAGTTTTGCTTTGCTTCTTGTTGACTACTCTAACGCAAAGACAGTCATTTACCTCCTGACAACGTTAGACGGCAGTCTAAGTATTCTCTTCCACAGAGCAAGATGGTCCCCAATTTCAGAGTATATTAGACCTGAAATGAAACGATGAGTTTAAGAAATACTACGAAATTATTTCTTTTCGGTCAGTGTGGGACACGTGTGGCGGTTGAAATACGACATGCTCGATTTAACCGCTTTATAAGCAATCAATATCGTGACATTGCATCAAATAGCATTTCTTGCTTGACACTTATTGTGAGTGATCATGTGTGCAACTGTCTCTTGACTTTTGCTCTTGACGTGAACGAGTTTGTATTTTAAAGGTGCGGTGCTGTAGTTGAAAGTAACTCCCAAATGACTGAAGAGATTCTACTTACGTCTCTTAACGGTTAAAAAATTTTTCCCAGGTTTTTCTAATGTTTTTTTTCTTTTGCAAATGTCTGCCATTTTTAATTTGAATGGTACGCCGAGTCGATCACCATAACGCAGCCATTTTGAAACAGTGTGAGATTGGTTGGCCAACCTGAATTGCCAGCGTTTCAAAAGGCTGCTAATACTTTTGCGGTTAAATTTTTCAGATTGAAACAGAGATGGTGAGAAGTGAAGGAGGTCTGGGGTCTAGTTACTTTGTATTTGGTGCGCGTTTTCTAAATTATGTACCATATTAATAAACAAACATTTCTTATCGTAAATTTACTGTAGTAATTGGTTCGACAATGGTCAACCTTGGATCTCAGTTACAGGTAAAAATGTCCTTATTTTGCGTACTATAATATAGAATGTTTAGCAGGCAACCAGACATATGTCGAAACTTTTCTGTATGCCTTGAACGAACATAAAATCTTAGAGGAAAATACCATGACTGCGACCGCAATTTCACCAGCTGACAAAACACTGAAGACTGGGAAAGCTACAAGTTGTGATGAAATCGGACCTGAAATGCTTTTAATCAGAAAAAGAATGTCTTTTAAAAGAAATATATTTTAATATTATTCAATCAGAAAGAAAAGTCTATGACTAACTCGTGTGTGTCAAGTGGCCTGGTGTTCTGAAAGGGCAGCAAAGGATTGGCAAACAAGGATAGCAACCCCTATGCAAAAGGCAGACATCAGAGTAATCGCCAACTACCGTGGCGTTTACCTTCTTAGCCTTACCGGGAAGCAAAGGATTAGAAACATGCTATTTCACTGGACTCACATTACGTATCAGAAGAAAAAGAAGTGAAAAGATTTTGATGACAATGCGGGATCAACCGAGTTCCACAAATGGATCACACAAATAAAATAGTGCACTGTAAGATGAAAAGTTTCACCTGGGTCAATAGAGTATGTTGTGATATTAAAATCTTTGAATTTGCGATGAAGTTCGGAAGCGAAAAGAATATTTGCAAAGAGCGTGTTTGCGTAAAACCGATAGTCCTGTCGGAACGTTTCAGAATCGCTGGTGAATCTGTCAAAATCTACCGTCTTTCTCCAACTGGATCGATGCATGTAACAAAACAACAGATACTGTCTAAGATAGCGTAAAGGAAAAGTTGAAATATGCAGTTTGACTTAAAGCAGGAAAGGGTTATGCAATAATTAAATCAAAAAGCCATACCGTCATAAATTGCACCAGTCCACCTACTTTCAGCACAAAACAGAAGGAAAGGTTCTTTTCATCGAAAAAGTAAAGACGGGAAAGCAGAAGGCTGCTGAAATTAGTCTGGTATTCTAACTGGAGTGCATCTCGGGCATTTGGAAGCATAACATTAAAATTTAAATGGTATAATTATAACGGCTGTGGCCTTTAAATAATTGATAAAGCAAGGTAGTTCATAAACCTTTGTACATAATATTGATATCAATCGAATGTGACGCAATAGTCACCAACATTGGTGTACAACGGAATAGCAATTTTTTAAAACATGAAATATTCCCTGACACATTGTAGAATTTAGATATTCTAGCTTTTGATTCATTTTTTGAGGAGTTGGTTGGAAAGAAGTTCAGCATCTGCTTTTCTGCTTGAAAATTGTTATTCAAATCTAAATTTTACGCAGCAATAAAGCACACAAAGTTCTGTGCTGAAGCATGAAATACGTGAGTGAACCGTACAATTGAAAACCTTTGCAAATTGAATTTCTAGTTCTTTTAGTGACCTTAGTCGGTCTTTTGCTTTGTGCAGAAAGCACAAAAACGTTTAATGAATTTCTTACCGGCAAGTAGAGGTTACAAGGTGTTGAACATTTTCGGTTTCAAACACAGATGTACTTTCTCCCAGTTGTCATAAACTTATTTCCATTTGATAGAGAACAGTCTTGCCAACATAAATATGCGATACTCTGAGACTCTACATTCAAAATACAGATGCGTAACATCTTTCACCTTCATAAGTACATTGCAAAATATTGGCAGAGTCAAACTGCAATCTGAATTCTTTCGATTTAGACGTTGCCCTTAATTGGAATATTTGTTTTCAGTGTTTTAATACTTCATCATTTTGCCAAGTTTTTCATGCGATTGTCGATTACCTGCTTACAAATCTTGCCATGTTTTTGGGGAAATGAACGAAAAAAGCGCCTTTGCCAGCATTTGCCTTGTTCTACTCTGCAGTGCAACTTCGTTTGTAACGAGGGGCAACGTCAGGGTTGCCAGATGCTTGACCGAAAATATGGCAAGTGTTTGTCTAATTTATGGCAAATTATTGGCAAAAATTTTTGAAAATAGCAATATCTTTGGCAATATGGATTTTTCATTACGAAATGGCAATTTTTTGGCAATATTGATTTCATTTCATATTTTTTTCCATAGTTTTAAATTTTTTAAGTTTGACAATTAAGACAAGGTCTGTTTTATGGGAACAAAAATGTGTTCTCAGTAGGTGAAATATATCTTCTTATAGTTTAGATCAGTGATTCTCAAAGTGAGCGAAAGGGGCGATTTTAAGGGCAAGGAGGTGGAAAAACCAAAGGGGGTGTTAGGGAGCAAAACAACACAAAGAGGGTAAAAATGCTCAACCGCTAATCAATCACTGAGTTATCTTCAGTAGCCTAAAGAAATTTATCTGTTAAATTTTTACTCTGGATCGTCTATGTGTCCAGCTGCAGTGTGGATTATTTTGACAAAAATTGTGAACGTTGGCCTACTAATATTGGCGTCATGATACAGTTTCTTAATTCAGCTATTTAATTGAATGGCTTGGTTCAGCTATTTAATACTTTCTTTAAATAAAATTCTTATATTTACCATCTTGTGTTTGTTTTATCAGGCTTGGGGCTAAAACGACATGTCGGTAGTGAAAAAAAGGGGGGTTGGAATTAAAACGTTTGAGAAGAACTGGTTTAGATCACAGACCATGATTTTTGGCCGCAAAATGATTCTTATGATTCAGAGTTAAAAACTCAAAGTAATATTTCAGGCCTAGTTGAAAGCCGAAAGCAAAATATTCTGGTTTGATCTTCATTTGCAGAATCACTACTTTAAAGGCACACAAACCTAAGCACAGCGATACCTGAAACAGCAACAGCAGGTCAATTTTAAAATAAATTCACAGTTATAATTTGTTGTTAATGAAATCAAACACTACAACAATTACAGCAATTCTTCAAGCAGTAAATCTTATTCAGACATGTTGTCTTAGCTGTGCTTTCTAACGTTTTGATATTAATTTGATAAATTTTGTTTATATTTTAACAGTCACAACTGATATTTCAAAAATGGCAAATTTTTGGCATTAAAAAATATTGCCCAAAAATTGGCACGTTTTTTGGGAAACAGTGATTTTTGGCAATATTTGCCAAATTTGGCACCATCTGGCAACCCTGGCCAACGTGGTTGCGTTTTTCCATTCCTTCAGCATTCAAAACAAACATGAGACTAACTTCTTCATTCTGTTCACTCACCTATAACCTTTTGACGTCACGATTACAATCCTGACCGGTCGTGTCTTCGACTGCGCTTTCAGATTCTGCAGTAGTAAGTTAGTTAGAAGGAAATGACCGAAGTAATTGATGGCGTGAACACGATTTATCCCATCAGGAGTTTTTCCTCGAATAGCAAGAACGCCTGAGCGAGAGAAAAACTGCTGGAGAAAGAAAATTACTTCCAGTTTCTATCTCATACGGAGATTGATCAAAGTTTTAGGGTTTATCATTTGTTTAGTTTGTTCCTCGAAGGGCTTCTACAATTGTTACGCTCCAGCTCCACTTGTGAAATTGCTAAAAGTTGCGAGAATCTTTAAGCGAAGCTATGTTACTTAGGACTTCTTTGTGAAAAAGAGTCAATGCTTCGAAATGCTATGATATCATGGACTATTGAATACCGGTAACGTACTGTACATCGAAAACAACATTCGAAAATTGTAAAACCGCAATTTCCATCAAACACAACCTATCCTAAAATCAGGTTTTGCAAGCAGGTAAATTTATTTCTTGTAATTTCTATCAGCTGCATGGTTGGCCTACTGTTGTAAACGTAAACTGATATAGTTGCTAAGCAGTGGTTCACTGTAGTTTTACCCACCTCAAGTATGGGCAATATTGAATTATTCTTACCACGTACTCTTCATAAAATTAGATTTCCTTTTGTAGTCTTCCGTACAAATAAAGTTTGTTTGCCCATAGCGTTTCTTTTGCTTAAGCTGCCATTAAAGTGATTCCTTTCCTAAGCAAAGATTATCGAGCTTTCTTGACTACAACTGCATTATTCTGTTCCATACACAAAACGTTACTTAAACGTATACGCAGTACAGTTATTCTCAATTTGAAAATTTTAGACTGCAGAGTTTTGCTTTTTGGAAAATTTAACTTTCAATGAACTTTCCGTCACCATTTTACATCACAGTTGCAAAGTGAGAAACGTGAGTCACTTGCCTGCGTTATTGACCAAAATGTCAAGATGATCTTCATTCTTGATTAAATTTGACGCGAAGGAACGAACTGAGTCAAAGTCTTCCAGATCAAGATTGTACGTAACAACCTTAAAGGCAAAGCAAAGGCAAACCTATTACATTTTTATCTGCATTTGCTCTTCTTGCAATGCAAGGTGACATACCTTATGACCTAATGCAAAAAAATTAGTTATTGGAAATATAGGCAGAAACCGCGTTAAAACACTTGGGCAATCATTGTAGTTGTTAACTGAACGGCGGTGTGCACGTTTTCGGCTTTGTCATGCGCTTAAACATGCATTTGAAGTTGAATTTATTGTCTCCACGTTTACATCGACAACTAGCATTATTTCTTTTGAGTCAGGAAAGGATACAAGTGTTTGCAAACACAATTCAAATAATTTAATATTTTCGAACCCAAGTTACCAATATCTGTTTAAAAAAAACTTACGTTATCATTTTTCGTTTCTTCCAATATTTCTTTCTTAACTCTATTCGATTTTGTTATGTTCCTGGAGGCAATTATTACCCTTGCTCCCAATCTTGCAAATTCAGTGGCTGTTGCTTTACCAAGCCCAGCATTTCCACCTGCAGATGAAGTTTCCGATGATCAATATTGATATGATCACCACAAAATAAAGAATGAAAGGTCAGGATTCATCGTCACGGTGTATCGAAGTTCATATTTTCAGTGGGCTACAACGAACTGAATCCAAAAATGGTACGACTGCTTTGGGTGTGTGGCAAACTTGCAGCAAGGTTTTAAAGGATCAATACCCTTGATCAAATGCTAGTTCTACCTTTAGGTTTTGTTTTTCAATTTTAGCATTACTTAGTAAGTCAGTTATTGGTACATTCATAGAAATAAGCTTCATTATCAACAGTAGCATTAAAGTGACAAAAACACTTAAAGTCTTGATTATTCAGGAAAAAATATTTCCTTGTTGGTTTGCTACGACGACCCGCTGAAAAATTGAAAATATATTATACTGTATAAGTTTGGAATAGCACATTTTTGTAGATGGATTGCCGTGCTTAGAAGTAGTTGAAGTAGTTGGCATGCAAGAAAATAGAAAAAACTTTAGATACCATGCAAGGATAAATCTAATAACATTAACATAAACGGGTAGGGCAACCCCATCATTTCTTCACTTTTACGCTTCCACAGACTTAGTGTAACTGATGAATCGAAAGACAAAAACCATGCTGTTAAGAAGTTTGAAACAGGGGTCTAAAATTACGTATAACGGATTTACATCTGTATCATCAAAGCACCGAAGTTGAAAAGATCATGATTGCGGCATATCTCCGTATTTCACAATTCAATCTCCCCGATTCAACCCCGGTACAGTTCAACCTGTACACAGTTCAACCCTCACAAAACTCAACCTCCTCAATCAAATGTTATTATCGACAATTTTATTTGGAAAAGCTTTAAGACACAATGGGAACCATTATCAAAAGGCTCCACAGTCATTATTTTGCGCTTAACTTGAATGCTTGGGTATTGACAAAATTGTCAGCGTAGGTCGCCTTGCATGAAATTATATATATGCCACGAGTTGGATACTTCCGGCACCGTGAGTCTCTGAGCCGTGATTAAGACAGCAGTACTATCGGTATAATAAAACTCTAGTCACAGGAGGCTAAGGCCAGATAAATTGAAGCCAAGACACATCAGAACTGATCTGGTTAAGCCAAGTAAATTTTGGCATAGATGACGCCGTTCAGGTCAGGGATCTCAAAGTCAATTTGCTCTGAGGACCAAATGAGGACTTTTACCCCGAGAGCCGCATTATGACGCAACAACTACTGCACCTGAACCTTATTACAAACGGTTTTTACATCTTCTTTCTTGCGAAAGCTACCGTGAGTTATAGGGAAATCATTTCGAATCGTTTCTACGTTATTTTAAAATGAACTTGTTCACTAGCTGGCCGAGCACTTTCACTTTCAAACATCCGTGAATAAAGTGAAAAACTTGAATGAAATATTTGAAAATTCCCATAAAGCATCACGGGCCGCACAAAATGCCATCGCGAACCATATGTGGCCAGCGGGCCGCGTGTTTAAGACCCCTGGTTTAGGCAAATCTACTTCAGCTTTACTTGCAGCAAAGCGGCAAATATTTCCTTTGAGGTCAGTGATTACGTCAGAACAACATTTCTGGAAAAGGTTTGTGCTGTAGTAGCAAAACGCGCTAGTTTTGACAAGTTTTACGGAAGGTTTGGGCAGTGCAAGACTAACTACAAAATGAAACTGAAACGAGTAGAAACATGCACTTCACGGCTCCGTTTTCTCCAGTAAATAATGACCTTGAGCCTGGACTAACTACGTATTCCACTTAATCACGAATTGGCTAACTTACCAAAATTAATACGAAAACATTTTTGCACAAGGAAAGACATCACACATGTGAGCAAGAGAAGGCATTGCTAGTCAAGTTTGTAGTATTCATTATTTTTGTTTCTTTTTCTTGTAGAAACATTTGTCTTTTTCATTTTTTTCGTATAAATTTGTTTCTTGTAAAGTTCTTCACTTCGATGGTTCGGCCATGGGTCCACAATTTCCCTGAAAAAGTTGGCGAAGCAAGTCCTGCTGGATACACCCACTGGAAAGCGGTCAAGTGGTCGACCAAAGACCAGGTGGCGTGATTACATCTCGGACAATGCTTGGTCCCTTCTTGGTGCAGAGGCAGCAGCAGAACTATTTATGATTACTGAAAACCATGAGGTGTTTTGAGTTCTCCTGGAACTGCTGCCCCGTGACGCTCCCCAGTGGAAAAGGGTATGAAAAAGAAAGAATAAAAGGATTTTTGCATTTCTGAAAATGCTTTCTACTCTTTCAGTCATGTCAGTAGAAACAGTTGAACGTACTGTACCTTGCAAAGATGGCCACATGGGGCAAAGGTATAGAGTTGACCAAATGGTAATGAAAAATATTCGAAGGTGTTCACCATTTCCAGCATTCTACGTTTAGTCGTTGGTATTCATTTTTTTTACGATTAGCTAACACAGCGTGGCTCAACTACTTCTGACCTACGGGCCACTTTACAAAAACGCGACGAAAAAACTCGTGGGCCACTTCCAATAAAATGATGTATCCTATATAACAACAGATTCAGGAAGACAAGTGAGTGCGTCATTGAAAGTGAGTGGGTCATTGAAACAATAGGAAATATCTATTTACTACAAATTTCTATCTGTGGAATGCCTGTGGCCGAGGCTTATCTGACACTATCGCACAGTGTTTCGCTTCTCATTCAATTTCTGTTTTCAGATTTGACTGCTTCATCATATAAATTGTACTCTCACATATTTTGCTGCCTAACTTCCAGAAGCTCCCTGCAGTCTCTAACACCCTTATTATTGCACATTTTTATTAAAGGATGTTATCCTTATTCTAAGTAAAATTACCTATTGCAGGGATGGGCAATTAACTCTTCAAGACAACTAACGCCGAGGCACCAAAAAAACACAGAGGTTATCTAGTCAGGTGCCCCAGCGGAGGGTTAGCAGAGGGCCATACCTTCTAATTTGATCGTAAAATAAAGAAATAAAACAAAATGGTACACAGAAAAGGTAGTACTCATTGCTCTTGTGCAAATGCACTTTATCCAGCGCAAGCAATTCAGTGAGACAAATGTACATTTACACGCTTTTCAACAAATTTCTGATTTGAAGACTTTTCCTGAATGCGTCAGCAGGCCATTGAAAACGCTGTGGCTGGTCACATGCTGCCCGCGAGACTGTAGTTGGACCACACTGAGCTAACACATCACAATCCACAATAAAGGTGGATACAAACATAATTGTAAAAAAAATAAAAATACCACACTGGTACAAAAGGTGATGCATCTTTATTCAGCTGATTGATAAAACCAATTAAATCGCACATCTCAGTGCTTTAGGTGAATCTTTGTGAGCTTGTCTCCAGCGCCGGATTAACAATAGTAACAAATGCGGCAAGTGCTATGGGCCCTGCGGTTTTGGGGGCCCCGCGGTCCCTTGCGTTAAATTTCTTCTTGATTACAGCCTATTCAAGGGTGGATATTCGAATTTAGGTATTCGAGGCAAACGTTCAGAAAAGGACCCTATACTTGACACATGCTGTACAGAAACTTTATTCGTTGAAAACAAGCGAAATGTTTCATTTTGTCTGGGAATTTGCTTCTGCGTAAAAGTTCATTTCACATTGTAAGTTGTTTGAAGTCATGTGATTTTAAATTGTTTTTTGTCTACACATTGATATTGTTGAGGGGTCACTTTTGGCACATTTGCACGTAAACCTGCGACTCCTTACGATTCCAGCTCCGCAACCCTGGTTGAAAAATCCAGATCTCAAAGGTTAGTTACAGAAGGACACTGGGAATGAAGATTAAAATTATAGTTTTGTAAATGCTGCCAAATAAACGTTAGAAATGCAAACAAATCCATGTTACTGGTATATAATAATTGTCACAGATGGCAAGGTATGGTAGACAGAAAGATTCACCTAATTTTGTGTCTACATGGGATTTTCTGTTTAAATCTGGGTTTTATCTCTAAATGTGGTCTATATAGGGTTTTTCAAATAATCTCATTGGCAACCCTGGATTTGGCGTCTATTCACTNGCCACTGGGTAGTGTACTTGGATTTTTCTTTTGNAAATGTCTGAAATGATTTGCGCATTTATTTAATCTCATGGTGATCAACTGCAGAAATAGAGAATGGTCATTTTCTNAACTTAAGATCGTAGAATGAACAAAGGAGTACCACCATTAGACAAAACAAGCTGAACAGCCTGATTATTAAATGTATGAGACGGGCATTTGCCCCCCGCTTGGAAATTGAAAACGGGCATTTGCCCCCGCTTGGAAATTGGGATTAAGAACCAAATATTTTTGGAAAACCCTGAAATCGGCATCTTAATTCCGATTAATTGATTTGGTTCTCCCAATGACAGTTTTATTGCCGGTATGAAACACACTGCACAAGAGTCAGGTTCACAGTAATAGTGGCATGCAGCGATGAACTTGCAGTTCACTCATGTCCCCTCCTTTGCCTGCAGAGGTGGGCTGCCAAAGTCGCGAGAGGATTGTTCGACTGCTGGTCTTTATTGCGTAGCAATAACATGGCAACAAATCTGCAAAGGTTCACTTTGTATTACGTTGGCAGGCGTTTTGTTGCATGAGACTGTTGCACGCAGACATCTTGGCAGGTAATGCAGCGAGACAGTGACATGCGAAAAGCCCGGCCCGACTTATAACTCTGAACCACGTACATTTATACTTTGTGAAAATAAGCATGAGTGAGTCTATAGCAATGCTTCCATAAGTTTGAAAAATCCATTATTATTAAAGCGAGTGTGACCCAATATGCCTGAGTGCCAAACTACACATATGCAGGATTCTTTTCATGCAGCATAAAATTACGTGGCTTGTTACAGTAGAATACATCTATGCAGGCTTGTGGGAATACATCTTAATCGTTAAGGTTTAGTTCTGACATCTGAGTGAATGCTGAGTGCAAAGCTATGTTTGCTGTGGCGAGTTTTCAAAAATCATCTGGTCAATCTTTCAAAACCTAGGTGGTGTTCTAATTGTAGTAAGTTTGTCCGTAGCCGTGTCAACATACAGGTCTACTTAATTATCCGGTTTGTGCAGCAAGGTTTTGCTGATCGCTTTGGACGAGATCCCAGACGTTTGCAGCTCTTGTTTCTAAGTCAGGGTTTCTCAAACGGGGCCCTCGTCCCCCCTTGGGGGCCACGGAGCTGTTCTCTGGAGATCACGTGCAGAGGCCGAGAAGGGGCCACGAGCAGACGCAAAGGCCAAAACTAACTATTTTTATTGATGAGCAGGGGCCACATGTGTTGTGAGTCTTTTGAAGCAGGCCGCGGCTCATGAAAGTTTGAGAACCATTGTTCTAAGTGATACTGACAAGTCTTGCTAGCTGATCCCGCAATCAGGGGGAGAACAACCGGGAAATACCCCCGAAATGTTTAAAAACATGTTAAATTGTTAGTTCAGTTGAATATATCAGCTGATGCGGCCGTGCTAGCTAAATAAAATAAAGTCATAATTTGTGTTTTCGTTGGAAACCCTGGCAATCCAATGCTTCTTTNTTTATAGATCATGGCAATGCTTACTTGAAAAGAAATGCCCTGCGTTGAATACCTGTAGATAGCGTACTGTGTGAATTNTCGTNATCCTANTAAACCTGGTTATTGCTGCCAACGAAGCGTTTTTTGTTATTGTTACCGTAACGTGCAGGCCCGTAACCAGCCTGGGACACAAGGAGNGGTGAAGAGTTTTCTGAGAGGGGCCCACATTTTTGTAGTGTCCAATAGTTTTAAACTATGTCCAACACATTTTTCCAGGGGGGAGGCAAAAATTTTCTAGGGGGTGCTTCCCCCCTGCGCTCCCCTGGTTCCGGGGCCTGGTAACGTGGGGCATTTTCTTTGGAGTGTAAAAAGGATAAAGCGTTTTGTGAACGTCCATTTGCGTTGCATCGTCAGCAATGTTCCCTGCGAGGTACGCAAATACTCTGAATCACCAAAACTGTTACGCAGTGAAATCTCATTCTCGCGTATTTCGAACATTCCAAAACAAATGAAACTGCCTCGCTGTTATGTGCCACATTTCTTGTTGGTTCCGTGGCGGTCCAGTGTTAAAGTTTGACCAGTTTTATCACTCAAGCTTCTTCTACAACAAGCTTAGACTTGTGTCCTCTTAAATGTACGTATGCGAAAGTGATTGATTCACGCAATATGGTCCTGTGAAGCATTGGGTTCATTGCAAATCGACATCGCATCCCCCACCAAATTAGCCTGTGTCCGCTACTGGCTCTGCACTGTACTTGTGAGCTGTACAGTGAAGTATTCCTTCTTGGTAAAAATATAACTATACACTTTATGAGTTTTTGGTGAAACTAAATGTAGCCCATCATGTCCACTTAGTTGCTTTTCAGGAACACGTTTTTCGTACATACGAAATTCAGTATGCCCAATGGCAGTCTGTTTAGTCACATGGATGACCATTCCTCACATGATTTATGATTTAACAGTGGTTCACCTGTTCAAATGTCTTTTTAACTAAGGGCCCCGCGCTGTTAATATGCTACAGGCCCCGCGCCACCAAAACCCGGCACTGCTTGTGTCATGCAACGAGACTAATAATTTTGCTGGACCTAGACTGCTTCTAACAGAAAGGTGAAAGGAATATAGTCGTTTAGCGAATATCCATTAAATGTTAGTTTGAAAGATTTGGTGAAAAGTAAATGGTTTTGTTACCTTGATTACACGTTCACACTTTTAAATATTCTTTTTGAGGGTAGTTCTGCATATTGTATATAGTTTCAGTGCCACGTATTTCTTTGCTCAGAAATATAATTTAGTTTTATACAAAACCTATTGTCGCTCTTCATCGCTTTATTGCAACAGCGGAATTGCAGGTTTCAAACGAGCGGACACTTTGTTGACAGCGTTTAAGTTACGTGAAAAGATTTAAGCATATGCTACCAAAACGTTGAAAATGACCTTTTTCTAAACGCGAGTCAAATTTATAAACACAAACATGTTTTGCTGTGGAGGTCATGTCGATAGCTTGAAAAACATGTGCAACTGCTGGAATGCATCGCCTGGTTGAAACTGAAACTTAACTTACCTGTAATCAAAACAGTTTTTCCTGTAAGATCTTTCGCGTTTGAATAGACAGGACCACGATACACATGCTTTTGCCAATACCAAGCAAGCAAAACAATTATAACAGTTGAAATTTTCTTACGGGTGAGCAACTCCATCGCNNCAGCAGCAACNTTTATGCCCTTTCAGGTGGCGCACNTTGAATGGCATCCCTGCAAGATCAGCATCAACATCTTGCTGTCACAGGAGGATTTCTTCTCACGTTNAAGCTTCCTAACAAATTGGCAGCGACGCGGCACAGCCTGTCAGGGTTCTCACGGTTTTGAAGGTCATTTTGAAAAAACATTTTAGTCTGCTGGTGTAACTAAAGTGCCCGATGCAGCAATGCATTTACTGGCCCACTGTTAAGCAGGAGTTGTACGGCAATCAAAAAAAAGATCAATCTTGTTTATTGTACAGTACTTCGGGCGCTATGTGTGTGCAAAAACTGTGCAATTTACTACTGTAGAAACAAGGCTAACACCACTTGTGTTAAACGCTTTGAGCTTCCTTTTTGTCAAGAAAACTTCTTGCAATTTTTAATTTTTAAAGTAAAAATAACGCTGGCGCTAGCCACACAAATATTGTGAAAACACCTCTTTCTTAAACAACGCTACGTGATATTCGGAAGCAAACGATAAAAATATTTTGTTTTGTAATTTTTTCGGGAAAGAGCATCGGACAACTCTTTCACTACCTGTTTCTACAAGGAATTTTGTACATGTCGACCATTGAGAAATCATTCGCCAGTAAATATTATTTTATTTAAGACAGCACGTAATGTATTTTAACCAAGATATCTTGTATGTTCGAATCATGCAATTCATTTTTTTATTGTTCAGCGCAATAATAAAAATGTCGGTCAGCATGGAAAGTAAAACGTGGGTCTTATGACATCTCTGTTTCAGATAGCCAACTTGACAAAGACTTGGCATTTAACGACATAGACTCATCCGTTCTTTTTTGTTTCCAATTGCACAAAAAAGCACTACGTACCTCCAACAAGCTACCATGTGTGTTCAACAAAGTAAAGTATGAAATTGATATGACAAAAGGCTGGAAAAGCTGGGTAAGTAACAAAAGGCTGCTGAAGTCAAATGCATTTGTTTATTCAGTAAACGTTTTTGGAACACTCCTTGTCACAACCAGCTCAACTCTTTCGTAGGTGCAGTGCTGCCTTCGGACGTTTGTTCAGCTAAACGTAAAACATTTACCAATTACAGTAAATGTTGTGTATAGGTAGGTTCGCACAAACCAAGTAAAGTTGACCTTTGATACGTGGGTGTCACTTCCAATCAGATTTGAGTACACCCCGAGATAAGAAAGTGCTAGCGAGGAGAGAGAATCAACGTTTCAGCGACACGGCATATTCTGATTTCCTTTTAGTAATGTTTAGTGACAGAAAAACGAAAAAAAAAAAACATTCTACGACAAACCGTTCTGTCGCTCGAGAAGAAAAAAGTTTTAGACAGTTGGTAGAGTCTTGATTTACTGTAAATTCCGAAAGAAATAATGCAGTATTACATTCACAATTAAAAGTCCTAGGTTTCCTGCAGTTTTTCGAGGAATCAGCCGCATGGAGTCTTCTTTCATGATTTCGCGAAGATTCAAAGTTGCACATAGCTGTGTTCAAGTAACTATTCTGCACATAGGCGATGACGTTGAATCAATGATTAGTTAAGTTCTTTATTAGAAAATCGATTTCGAGCAACACTGCACATCTTCAGTCCTGAAATCTACATGCAATGCTTGCAGGTGAAACGTTGAAACGCTAAAACAAGAGCAGAGAAAGCAAGCAAACGCAAAACTAAAATTAATAAACACTATGATGTGCCACTGCATATTTAATTATAAATACAGGAAGTCGCCTAAATTTTTGCAGGCGAATTTCAACTTTCAAATCAGGTGGAACCTTCAGGAGATCAAAACGTGTAAGTTTTGCGAATTGGGTCTTAAATTTTTTCCAAAGATTCCATGCACAATGCAAATGCCACGAAACGGTTCGGGACTTCACTAACTTTCAAAATAAGTAAACGACAAACAATAGAACTCGCAGCGAACAGTTACGTAAATAAGAGGTGCAGGCGCGACGCCAAGTTTTGGTGGATGTGGGGGGCCAATATAAAAGCGGTGGACGCTGTCAGCGAAACCCTAAAAACTCATCACTCCTTTCCAGCGCGAGGGAATTGATTGCAATTGGTGGGCTCGTAACCCACCTCCCTGGCAAAAGCGATGAGGATGTTGCAGGTGCCATCAAGATACGAAATTAAATGGAATATTTCTTATCATACAATTGTCGCGCTGTCAGTCCCCTGCGTTTAAAGATATGCAGTAAACGGCATTCAAAATGACTAAAAAAGATTTTTAACATGTTCGAAAATGAAAATGGTTTAATAAATTTGAAAATAATTTTTCCATTAGTTATTGCAAAAATACAATCATTTTTTTGTGATTAATATGCGGAAACATTTCACGTAATAATGAGTGGTAAGCATACTGCAAGACAGGGGTGGCCAAACTGCGGCCCGACAAGTTTAATCCGGCCCAACAAATACTTTTCACATTGTTTTCAAGCATCACGTTTCCGACTGTGGATAGCAGTGCAACAACACTGGCTGGAAGTGAAAACAAAATGCTGTGATTTTATTGTTATTATTGTACTACATTGCATTTTTCAAACCTATTTTTGCATAGATACGTAAATCGCACTGTTTCGGGGCCTTCCAGTGACCAGGCAGTCGCAAACGCGGCCCTCGGGTCAAAAAGTTTTGCCATCCTTGTTTAATTCTAAGATAAAGAAAATTATTATCAAATTTATTTGATCATACTTCTGAAGTCCATTATTTTGTGATATTTCCAAAATTCTTCTCCATCTTGGTGATTTTGCGTAATTTTCCCTTTTTCTATTAAAATAGATCACCTTCTTCAACAAACAAATATTCAAGATTTCATCTTAAAAATGGAATACAACTATTCAGTTACAGTGAGGAGTCACAGTGACAAACCAAGTATTCAGTTACAGTGAGGAGTCACAGTGACAAACCAGCTCTTCAATCCAGTAAACGTTGCAGTGTTCCGAGACGCTCTCTGAGACCACTAAATTGCATGGCCGAGGGTATCTCATGATGTTACCGCTTCAAGCGCGCAATACACGCACTGTAATAAATAATATACTCCAGGAGGAAGTTGTTGAATCTGTTATTTGCGACCAAATTGTTTCAGTTAGAGTTTATGCAAATGAATGCACAGCCAACTGGGGCAACTGGGCCATTTCTTTTAAGCAACTAAAGTAACTATTTGTGGTTCTAAATTGCTCCGCGAATAAAAAATTAAAAAATGTATTAGCGGAATTTATTTTCGAGGTAGGATAAGGATGTAAGACATACATTGCTGAAACACTGCATAGGTGTTGTAAAATCAACCTTTGCTTGTATTGCTGCGGTGCAATTTGTAACACAGATAGCATTAGAGCTTTAGTAACATTAAATTACTTGATTGCGTTTTTCTTCACATCATTTTATTTTGCACATTAGTAGTTCAAAAATAATTTGTTGTTTTTGGTGTTTCAGTTCTTTGAGGAACTTAGACTTGACTGAAAGTGTGATTAAAGTATACCTGTAAGTAATGGACGTCAATGCCTACTTGAAACGAATCAATTACCACGGTCCAATCGATAATACCTTTGAGACACTACAGAATCTGTGCGAGTGCCACAATAACACTGTCCCATTTGACACTCTTGACATGTATGGTGGAGAAAGAATAGAGCTGGAACTGCACAAAGTTTACGAAAAAATCGTTGTCAAAGGAAGAGGAGGTTTGTGTTATGAAGTCAACGGTCTGCTGCACTGGTTGTTGCAAAAGCTTGGATTTCATTCTGAAATCATACAAGCACAGTGGTTTCAAATCGACACCTTCCTTCCCAAATTCGATCACATGCTATTGCTTGTGAGTCTTCATATTTTTTTGCGGTATTTGCGCATATTTATTTGCATTTCATGCGTATATCTTTATATTTTTCGTCTATATTTATATATTTATGTTTTGCGTGTGGTTCTATTTTTGAAACGGAGAACGTTCTTAGTAAAAATATTTCCAATTAAGGCAAGCTAATTGACTTTTGAAGTCTTAGGTTCTCATTCCTTATAATCCATGCATCGTCTTTGTAGGATGAATTTATCAACGGCAATGCAAAAGCTTGTGCAATGCTGACAGTACTGCAAAATGACTCAACGCCCCCTAAGAATAGCAGATAAACAAATGATATTCCCCTCAGTTAAATCACAATTAACATTGAAGCGTTCCAGACGAGAAAGCGCCTTAATCAAATTATTTGCAATTGCTATGCTAATTGTGAAATTTGTCCATTTCGCACAGTCCACAGCGGGTACAATCAGCAAATAAAAATGCTAAATAGAAGCCACAGTAAACTGCGCAATCCCACACACATACTTGTTTGGCATTTCTTGAAGTAGGCCAAAACCAACCACCTAATCGATGTATTGACGTTTCAAGGCTTCCGCCTTTTACCAATACGGAATCCGTCGTTTGTTACTGAGCCTGGTGACAGTGCACAAAAGCGTTGCGCATTGTCATCCGTTTTACAACCTTCAGCACATCACTACGTAACAGTTTCAATACTCTTATTGGTGTAGACAGGGTCGATGTTGATATCACAAACAGCGTCGGTTTTAACGTAACACCAAGAGTGTTCTTGTCATGATGAACGGTAGATTCTTATCATGAACGGTGTGGCTAAAAGTAACGAAAGCGTTTTGTTTTGATTGGCGTTCCAACTTGGTTTTAAGTGAATTTCTGGAACAATTTACCAACGCAAAATCACTAGTCTACTGAATAAAAAGGACATCGATAGCTTGCCCATAGCAATTATGAAATCGCACGAACTGGTTCCCAGTTAATTCCAATAAATCGTTTGTCTGGAAACACACAGGATTAAATTCTCGGTTAGCAGCTTTGCGGAGTGAAAAGAGTTTTCAAAAGCAACTGATTCAAAACTATAGAGTGGTTCTCACTAGAATCAGCCAACAGTTTTTTTGAAATAACGTTTTCGCTTTTTGATCTTTTCAACCTTGAAGGATCAAACAGCACGCCAATGCGTTTTTGATTTTCAACATCTTCATTTAAACTGCAAAACTGCTGAGGGACGTTACTGATAGCGATAGATAATCCGCAATCCAGGAGCACAAACAAGAACAGAAAAATTGTGCTGTTATTTAGAATTTTCATTATTTTGAACAAATGTAATTTTGAAACCTTTTATGTCGTTTCGAAATTTCACAAAAAATGTTTGAAGTTCATCGTGGGTGTTGGCCTCCGACAAGGGTGTGGGCTGTCACCACTCCTGTTCATAGTCTATATGAATTGGATAGATAGACACACCCGTGTCGACGAGGGTGACACTGCTGGATTTGCAGGATCAATCGTTCGCTTTTTGCGGAACATTTGGTACTGCTAGCATCTTCTCAACAAGATCTTCAGCATTCGCTTGACTTGTTTCCAGCTGCGCGTGGCTAAGCGTGAATGAGCACCAGCGCTGAGAAGCTCAAGGTAGTCTCTGTAGAAACCAAAGGCAGTATGTGCTGCAAGTAAGCGGCAATACACAGCAGAAGGTCGAGAAATTTAAATACCTTGGGGTGTTTTCGACGAGTGACGGAAAGCGGAAAAAGGAAATTGATAAACGGATTGGTAAAGCTAATGTAGTCGCGTGAGTTTTATCGCTCTATGTTGACAAAACGGAAGCATTCAAATACCGAAAAGCTGTCGGTTTTCAAAATCGGTCTTTTTTGTCGTCCTCACTCATGATCATGAATGCTGGGCAATGACCGAGAGATTGCTACCTGAAGTACACACAAAACGTATAAAATTCACTTTAAGACCACACGCTACACATCGTAGAAAGAAGACTTTTACAGAAACTTACCTCTGACAGCTTCTTGTTGTGATTGTGAGAAATGCAAAGAACCGAATTACCGGAGTCAACTCCCGTCTGAGTATTTTCTTGAAACAGAATTGGAGCCAGAGTCACGTTTTGCAATAACAAAACTGTTCCGCAGTGGATCCGGAGTTCAATAAACGACTGAGTGAAGCAATTTTCAAAATGTAGTATGTCTTGCTAGATGCAGCTGTTCTCTCCAGGTTTAATTTGCTACAAACGGATTAACTTCCCTGTTTGATTATCGCGAGTCGCTTGTTGTTGGCTTTGACTTATTGCGACTGAGATCGTCACCTATTGCGACTGGATTCGTTTGGTTACAGTTGCTTGAGCTAAGTTTATGTAAGCACTCACGTACTGAATTATTGTAGTGTTTTACCGTCCTCTCGTCCATGTCAAGAGGGTCCATGTCAGCAGTGTGAAATGGGTCGTACTTTCGTCTTTTATTTTTGTTACTTTTGATGTTGTTTTTGCTGATCCTAACATATTGTGGAATTAAAACTGGAGATCACCCATTTTTTGATTTTATCATAAACTGTTATATCAGTTTTACCGCAGTTAAAATTACTATGTTACAGGCTTATTTGTTCGCTAACAAAGTACGTGGCAGTGCTGACGGCTGTGTTTATCACATTTTCATTAGTACCGGTGTGAACACCACTGACCCAGCTAAACGGACACTTGCCCCCAGTAGGACTTTGGGCGCATAGAAGACCCAGGGGTAAATTCGTCACATGCTGTGAACTAGCAGTTGAGTTGAAGACATGAGAGAAATAATTATATAACTTGCATGATCACATTAATTAAAGCCAGGGTGTTTTAACAGTTTCTCACTGCACAAATATTTTATTCGTTAGGGAGTTATTGACACAACGTCAAAAATTTTCTTGTAGAATAGGTTTTTCGAGGAAAAATGACATGTGTAGCCGTGGATTTTGGTTCTTTTCAGAGTTCATCGTATCACTTTCTTTCACCTGGTTAAACAAGCACCAACAGCAATACAATATTTGAAGATTGCTTCGCGAAGCTTTCCTGAAATGCTGCATGGGACTGTTTCTTTATGTATACGCGGTCCTGGTCCTTGGTCGACCAGTGCTTCGTCGATTTTAATGCTCTGTTGCTTTCCTGCATACGTGACCCTTACCTTTCTTCGACGAAGTGACCGTTAATCCTTAATAGTAATGAGCCATTTACTACGACTTTGTCCTTTCAGGATCAAAGGTGCTCTTCTTCCTGGTTGATTCAGCGTCTCTAGCTTCCAACTAGGCAGTTTTACATATATCACCGGAACGAACCAGAAAGGAATTCCGTTGCCACAGTTTTGCTGTAAGTGGGGAGCCTGTTCACAGTGCGAACACCAGGAGAACTTAGCCTCACTGACAAAACGAAGAACCGATCTTCACCACAATGCAAGCATCAAATCAGTCAGTGGCAGCAACATACAGCAACAGAAGACTCAACAAGTGCCAGCTTATAACACGAGCTCCGCTGCTTCCAACTATCTTACCCAATCTGAAACAGTTCATCTCATACATTAATTCTTAAGCAATTGCCTTCATAAGTGCGTGTGTTTACCAGATGTAGGGTTCGCGTTGAGTTTTTGGAAAAATATGTGCGTGCACGGTCACATCGTCCTTCCCGATATTGTAGACAACGTCCGTTAACTTGAGTTCCAATCATCGGGCGGTAACTGCTAGATTTTTTTTTTATAATTTCGACGTCTAACTGTTGATGATGATTCCCTGGAGCTGAAGCCTAGTATAGATTCGCGCCATGTTTTAAATGTTCAAAGGGATGACGATGAGACTTCTGGCATTCTGACTGGTAGTTGCTTCGTGGTGTTATCAGTGTTTCTGCATCAATTTTGGCTTTGCCACAGTCTTTCCGGTAGCAGATATGCTGTACTTCTAGGTCTAAAGGATAAGATTCAGGAGAATCATTACTAAATCAGTGTCGTAGAGCAGTAATGTAGTTGCTTGCTCCTGCCATGGTACAGCTCGAATCGTTTTATTTTGGCTTTCAGAACCCCTTCCGAATTTGTTGCATATGTTGCGGAATGTCATATCTTCCGCAACACGGGTAGTAACATCAGTCTTTGAGATATCAGCAGTGCTGGGTTGCACTTCTTTCTTTACATTCATTTACAATGTCAACATGAAAAGTTTTGTGTTGCATTTCCTTTTATTCATCTACAGTGTCTATGCAGACAGTACACAGTACTGTGTTGTAGCTCTTTCCATTCAATTGCAATTCATATTTACAAGCTGTGTATCGGTTGACAGATGAAAAATTTTAAACAAAAACTGCTATTAATAACTTTTCCTGGATGAAAATGACTTTTCTGTAATTAGGTTTGTTAGAAGCTTTTAATCTTTTGAATGGCAATTATTTCCAAACCAAGTCAGATTATTTTATCTGACATATTCAACGTAGTCGAAGTCTGATCATGATTTGCAGGAGTATAACAGGAGTACAAGCGTCAGACTCCGAACATTTGGTGAAAAGAAATTGTTCTGTAGTTGACAAAAAAGGTAGGAAATACAGTAAGCAGCAATTCAATACTTTTTAGACATAGCTGAATTTCTTGGCATATTTTTATGAATCAACGTAATCTTTGCAAGCAGAAGCATTGTTAAAAATGTTTATGTGAATGCAATAGTCCCTTGGACTGCTTGTAATTGTTTATTCTAAAGCGTTCTGGAAACGTTTGCAGTGCAAATGGCGCGTTTCTCAAGCAAGGCGCAAATTTTTTTTTCAGGTAACTACTCCCGATCGACGGCCTTGGTTGGTTGATGTATGTTGGGGAGCAGTTTGCTACAAACATCCTTTGGAACTTGTGGTTGGCAAAGAGCAAACTCAAACAACTGGAATCTTTAAGGTTTTGAAATGTGACGACGATGGTTTTGTCCTACAACGTCGATTTAAATCTGTGATTCAGCCAAAAGGTAAAAAATATACNAGAGAAACTAGTGTGAAATCAGTTGATGACGTGCTTATTTAAGCGGAAAAAGTTCTTAATTTTTACAAAGTTATGNAAAAGTCAATTGAAAGTCAATCAGTTTCCCTGTCAAATGTTAATGGGGCAANAAGTTTCACAACGGGGAATCAAANAACTTAATAACGGAGTAGCAAGAACGCGATAACGAAAAAACATTTCGGCTTTTTCGAAAACGCATGATGTAAATGATTGTTTATTTATCAAAAGTTAAAATGTTAAAAAACTTTGGCGTGTAAAAATTATGTTTTTTTGGTGTGCATGTGTGTGTGTGTGTGTCTCCGGCACACAACAGACATGCAATGTGATTGCTTGCAGGAACAGTGAGGACGGACCAGCATCAGGAATGGCGGACGTTGTATAAATTTGACTGCATCCCTCGTCGTTGGAGTGACTTCAAATTACGATGCGATTTCCAGCAGGACGATGAATCTGCTTTCCTTAATCACAACACCTGTTGTTTCATTTACAGGCCCGAAGGATCTTTTAGTTTGTGGGGGTGGTGGATCAGGGGGAAAAGGTTCATTGACCACTCTACGGATAAAATAGTCATGCTAAAGAAAGCCAGCGGCCAGGAAGAGCTGAAACGATGGTTGATTCAGTATTTTGGAATAAAACTAAACTTTCATATTGACGTACAAGCGAGAGATCAACCGGAAAGCTATAGAAAAGTTGGGCATCATGACCTGTAACTTTCGCAGTTCTACCTTAGCCTTTTCTACCGTTTCAAAGTCGGGGATATATCTTGTTCTCATTTAGTGCAAACTACAAAGAGTTCTGCTACAGATTTTCAGAAATGTTTTTCTGACCTAACAGAAGTATTGCTTTGTTGAGATACTGATTCGTTTGCTCCAAAGCTGTATTTCTTCGCTACAAATGGAGTAAAATTTTCGAAGTTCACTTACGTCAACACTTCAGTTGTAAATGAAAATATCTCAACAACTAATATTATAAATCAGCATGGCTAAAATCTTTCCGCTAACAGGTAAAATTCCAGTTTTAGTTTTTGTTTCAATGCAAACCAACTACTGAAACTATTTAAAATTCAAAGTGCAAATTTTGCATTAGAGCAACAACAACGCCAACTTTACTCATCATATGCTTTCATATGCAACCCACCTCACTGACCTCCACCAACTGCACCTGCATTACACTGTTTAACATGGACTTCTTTTCAAAAGCATCAGGCCCGTAGCCACGGGGGGCATTCGGGAGCAGTGCCCACGAAATATTTTTTGTGCCCCCTAATTTGTGTTGTGTCCAAGAAAATTTGTTTTAAACATATAGTAAAAGAAAAATCTTACCTCCCTAAAAATGCATTTTGCCCCCCAAGCCTTAAAATATGGCTACGGGCCTGAAAACATCACAATCGTAGTGTTTGTTGCTTCTCTGTGATATGGCCGAATTGTTTTGTGAGAGTTGTAGAGTAGACCAAACCAAGAGTTGAATGACTATCGCTGATTGATTTTGCTGCGTTTGGCTAATGCGAATAATTTTGCCACTATTGTTTCACGCCTGGAATGGCGGAAATGTAGAAGCAATTGTTCAACATTTTGCCTTGAATCGTTGGTGTACTTTGATACTGGTCGTATGTTTAAAAATACTCATTTCATTTCGAATCTGTTCCTTCTTTATAATCAGAGGCAAGAGCATAAGAAGAGCCACATGCAGTGTTTTAAAGGAGTTTTGAAAGACCGAAACGGTCTTTTTAACTTTTCCAACAGTTTCTCCGAATACAGTAGAACCTCACATTAAAAACAATATCAAATAATGAACTAAAACGTCGCTTTAAGACTATCTCGATATTCAGATTAAATTGTTGCGGTCTCTCAAAATGCTTTAACGGTCGCCAAAGTCAAACTTTAAAAGAACCCTGGTCACATGCCAATAAAATTAAAATATTTAAAAGATAGAGTCTAATAAATTTTTTTAAAGATTTGCTGTCAGAATTAAGAATATCTACAACTGCACTTAACAACCTATGCATGAATAGGTGGCGATCATCGTATAGTCAACAGCAAATATGAAATTGGCAGAAGTTTTGCTTTAACTATACACAGTGGCGATTCTAGAATGAAAAAATGGGGGGGGCACTGCGGGGCCAAGGAAAAATCAAGGGGGCAACAAAAATATCTATTCTACATGGCGATTTTTCATTGTTTATAAGATTAAGTTGCTATGATTAACCCTATCAAACCCAACATAGGCTTGTGAATAGCATTAAAAAGATGAACTAGTGTCGCTGATCACTAGAGACACCTAAACGCCACTGTAGATGCAATCACACCAGTCCCGTTGCCACGGGGGGTCTGTGGTGGACTTAGCCCCCCAAACAAAGCTCCAAGCCCCTCAAATTGAAACGTGAAACACTATAAATAAGTGGAATTTTGCTTAATTTTTTAATGTCAAGCCCCCCCGCACAAACGCAAACCCCCCCCGCAGAACTGTAAAGCCCCCCTATTGAACACTTTTTGGCGATGGTTCTGAATCACACACGTGTACTGTTATGTCGAAAATTCTGTGCAAACCATGCAGCTTCCACCGCACTGCACATGTAAATGGAAATACCGTTTTCCGTACACAATTGTGTCGGCCTCACATGAACGAAATCAGCTTTAGAAAGTGAACACAATTCACATGAAAGCGAAATGGTTCCAATCACGAATTCCGTCATGACACAGAGACAAGTAGGCTGTTGATAGCCAACTGGTTTCATCAAAATTTTCTTATTACAAAGCACATACAAATAAACCATCTTCCAACGGTTTGGTGACTACTGACTAATCCGTTTTTGTGGTAGCTTATGGACATTTAGCGATTGTGGTGTAAGCATAACAATGTTATGCAACTACCATTACGAGTGTGTAGCGTAGATAGGGTGAGGACTATTCAATGCAGTATGCCAGGGATGGCCAAATAGCGGCCCGCGGGACGAATGTGGCCCGACACAGCGCTTTCAGTGGCCCGCAGAAGCATTCAGGAAAATCTTCAAATCTGAAATATCCTCCAACTTCTAATAGTAAATATTAGTGCTGAGGCTATAAACCGAGACTTGCTTCTACTCTCATAAGAAGGCACGGCCCTCCGCTAAATGCGGCC
>JGI24159J19872_10000387_pt1 | contig 37356 bp, 21 predicted proteins | sample Ectturendosymbi4_FD_19872 | JGI IMG/M metagenome (IMG submission 19872) | reverse complement strand
TCGTGGAAAGTACATACTTGAATTTTAGTAAGAGTTTAAACTATTTTGGCTTGTGGAATGATCAAGTGACCCAGATCAAAACAAGCATTGCGCTGACGTGATGAGACATGGGATGAAAAAATTGACAGAAGTATAGTTGCTTGTATGCCGTTGCAGCGTTTGCGCAGCTTTTACAGCCGCTGCACTTTCAAGCACATTTTCTCATATTTCTTCTGCAAAACAAGTTGCACTGAGCAGTCTGTCGAAGAAGAACAGCACCAACCATGCGTCCCAGGCAATCAGCGCAGTTGGAGGAAATGCGTTTCTACAAGCAGAGTAAGAATCGGCAATTTCGATCGAGTCTTAACTGCCACTTCACTTCTGGTGCACTCCAAATTAAAATCGTTTCTCGCTGCAACGAGATTGTCTCTGGGCTAGAGCAGCCACGTTATGCCTCGCGTTCAAGCTCGTTACGTGATCGGAGGCATCTGAACGGTAAAGTGTTTACTGTCAGTTCGAAACTGCGGTATTAGAAAATTGACGCGAAACTCAAGGAATTGTATTGTTTTTTGTCGGGCAGCCAGGGCCGTTGATTTTCGGCTTCAAATCAAGTAGGTTCAAAATATCCTTTGTCAGTTCATCTGAGGATACGACTGACTTTGCTGCTGGCTAAACTCAGGTATTACAGCCACACACAGGAATCGAGAATGTCATTATAGTTGAGTAATATAGTCCTCACAGGCGCACGGCAGTGATTGCTATCGCTTGACGAACGAAGGAAACGCAACAATATTTGGGAAAATTTCACTTGACGTTTGTTTTTCGTTCAAAAAATGTTTTTGGAAGTGGCGTAAACTCTTCCGGGCGCGGATCAGCTCAATTCCAGCAATCTATGACTAAAACAAGTGTGAAGCGACAGGTTGAGTCACGACACTCAGGCGTAGTTGTTGACGCGGGAACTAAAAGAAACTGCAACAATGCATTCTATAATGGTGCAATAAGACATTCTATAATAATAATGAAACAAAACATTCTACAATGATGCAACAAAACATTCCATAATGATGCAAAAAAACATTCCATAATGATGCAACAAAACATTCTATAATAATGCAACAAGACATTATATAATGATGCAACAAAACATTCTATCAAAATTCAACAAGACATTTTGTAATAATGACACAAAACATTCTACAATGATGCAACAAGACATTCTGTAATGATGCCACAAAACATTTTATAATAATACAACTAAACATTTTATAATAATGCAGCAAGACATTCTACAATAATGCAACAACACATCGTATAAAAATTCAACAAGACACTCCATAACAGGGGTGGACAATCTTATTCAACAGAAGAGTCATTTGCAGAAAACCAAAAACAGCAGCGAGCCGCAAACTCAATTTGTGGCTTCAATACAAATACTGTAAAGAATGCAAGTTTTACATAAAATCAGTTTTTTTTAGGAAAATGTTAGGAATCCGGTTTGGATCTGTAGGGACCCGATTTCTCTGATTATAGGGACCCAATGATAATTTTCGCTGGTTCTAGGGACCCCATTTGAAATTCTAGGGACCCGAATCGGGTCCCTAAAACGCCTTTACAAAAACCCTGCATAAAATGACCTGCAGAAATTAATAAAAACACAACAAACGCATTATTTGTCAGTATTTGGTTTATGTTTGATTTGCTAGTCTCCGAAAATCTGGACAATTCGTTATCCAGAAAAGGCTGTGCGAGTTGCTTGTCTTTGAAAAGCTGTGCGAGTTAATTCTTCAAAGTGTTCATTTGTTAGGTTCGCAAAAAGTGAAGACTTTTTCGGCATCCCCTATATGACTGCAAATTTTTGAGTGATACTCCTGATTGCGTTCGACTATCACCAGAACAATCACCTTTGTTGTTACATGAACACTGACCATTGATGAAGTGAATAAGATTGCTCTCGAAGAAAAAGAGAGTTCGGTCTACGCTCAAGCATGCTTCAGTGCCGTGGCCTGCGACGGAACAACGTCTGTGTCCGAGGCCTAGGCGGGCTTGTATCAAGCGACCTGCTTTTTGTTTTCAAGTCTTTTCAGATGGCAAAAACTGCTGGATAGCATGCTTAAGCGACGACGTCTGTAACGCGCCAGAAATGCAGTCTCGTTTCCGTTGCAGCTTGTGAGCCGCGGCTGCTTTGCCGCTGCGGCAATTCTGGAAAATCTGACGTGTCATCGCACAATGGGCGCGAGCGGCGACGTGCCATGTCGAACGCCGCGACTTGCGTGCGTGCTGCGTGAGTGCTTGCGTCATTGCGTCGTGAGCGTGCGTCGTACCATGGCGGAGAGATGTATAATGACTGTGTTTGAATTGGCTAATGCGCTGCAGCGGTATGCACAAGACCAATGGTTTTCTTGTTTTGCCGTACCGGATGTGCTTTAGAACGAATCCTTTGCGCCGTCGATGCCGCGGCATCGTGCGAAAACATCTTTGCCGAGGGCTTGCGTGCAAACAACGCAACTTGCATGAGCAAGCCAAGGCCTCCTAGATAAACAGGTGACCTTGAGCAAACCAAGGCCTACTAGAGAGAGAACAAACCCTGTTGTTTGTCCCGACATCTGCTGCGACGGACAAGCAATCGCGCTACTTTTGCAAGGCGCGTCTGTCGCTGCGAAGCCGTGCACGGCATTTCGAGAGAACAACAACACGCGCATCTCTTACTTTCAACTACTGCAAACAATTAAAAAGTTTAGACTTGGACAAGTAGACAATTTTAGTTGTCTAATTAGAGGCGATTTAGAGGGAAATATACAGCAATTCTAATCCACTTTGTGAAAAGTTTCCGTGCTCTAATTTTAGTTCTAATTAATCTCCGGTTTTACCGAAAATGCTACTTTGTCCAACAGCGTTTTTCAGCAAGTGATACAAGAATGTATGTCGCGCAAGGAAAGCGTAACGAAAGGATGAAAGTGCTATACCACAATCACTTATACCAGCCACACAGTCATAGTAGGCATTGTCACGAACAGTATATTACTTACTGCAAACCCAGTCCCGTCGCCACGGGGGGGGCTTTGGTGGGCTCAGCCTCTCAAACAAAGCTCTAAGTCCCACCAAATTGAAACATGAAACACTATATATCAGTGGAGTTTTTGACAATTTTTAGAATGTCAAGCCCCCCGCAGAAACGCAATGCCCCCTACTGAATACTACCTGGCGACGGTTCTGTGCAAACCTATGACAGCCACACCGGTTAGGTCGAAATGAGTTTTCAGCCCCATCCTGGCGAATTGTACAGGGCGAAACGCACCAATCTTGTATTGCGAATCTTTGCCATTCTCACAATTATGCGAAGTAATTCCGATTTGGCATGAAATGAACTTGATTTGATTAAATGCAATTCTAGTGCGGAGTTTAGTTTAAATTTCTGGTTTTAGCGAATTCGGTATTTCAAATTCTAATTTCAGAAAACTGTGTCACTCTGATCTCAATTCTAGTTTAATTTGGAAAAGTTGAAGACAGTCCAGTTGTCCAAGTCTGGCTGAGAGAGCACTGAGAAAAATTACAATTTCTGAAAAGACGTTGGTACCGAATCGTGCAATTAGTTTTAAAACTCCGAAATGGTAAAATTTGTTAACGAACAAGGTGTATTTTTGTAAAATAAAAGCTCTTTTCTTCTAATTATTTAAATTCTGGAAACGCGTCTTGTTGACAGGTCGTGGTGCGAGAAGCGCTTTGAGGTTTTTCTGCTGCGCCTTTTTGATTTACAGAAAATTCAGAATGTTATTCTACTGCAACTGAGCTTTTAACGGTTTTGCCCACTTTGGAGCGCATGGGTCGTTTGTTATAAAATTGTCTGCTTTTAATTCACACTCAAACGCTTCAAGGATAAGGGCTCTTTTGCTTTTCGTACCTTTTCATGGCCTGTCTGTCAGAACGAGAACTCACTGATTTGGAGATAAACAGTTTTTTCAAAGGAAAATGTTAGGTACACGGTATGGACCTGTAGGGACTCGATTCTCTGATTCTAGGAACCCGATTTTCTCTGATTCTAGGGACCCGATTTGAAATTCTAGGGACCCGAATCGGGTCCCTAAAACACCTTAAAAGAACCCTGAGATAAACATTAGCTTCTCAACCATAGCGAAAGTTTGAACGCGCCCGGTGAACATCACTGACGTTTGCTCCAGTAGTGAATCTGGCCATGAATGTTCTGCGCAAAAGATGTCCAAGACTTGCAGGCTCCTGATCCAGGGCAAGAAAATTTGCACACGTACGCCTAGGCTAGTACGGTCGCGACAGTCATGAGATGCACCGCGTGCAATATCCGACACAAAAACACAGATGGAAAAACTTGATAATGTGCTGCCGACACTGTACTGGAAAGTCAAACGCACAAACAAATCTGCTGTGCTTGTATATAGTATCTTGATCGGCAAGGTGCCAACCAGCAGTGAATTTTGGAGCAGGCAAAACTATTTTGGTGCAACGGACCGTGTTCGACTTTCCAGAAAACGGGAAAAACTTAAAAAAACTGCTATGGAGTTTTTTGTAGCAATAGTTTACTTTGCCTCTATTTGGCTACGGCTCCGTTGCTTTATAAGTTTGCACAACATTCCCACAAGCTCGCTTGGGCGAATTTCGCTTCGCGCGCACATTGTCCTGTCCTGAGTGTGCGACGCAATCTTCGGTTGTTTTCAGGAATGCCGGCGCCTTTTGCGCAAACCGAAATTCAGCAATGTTGACCGCCTGAATACGTGACTTGTGGTTGGAGAAAGGCTAACGTCGCTCGTTTGTGGTTTACGCGTGCGTCATGACGTGAGCGCTCTTGATCGACGCTAGCGCCTTACGCTCTTGACGTTGACGCAAATCTGACGAGTTGACGCAAGGTTTACGCACAGCGTCAGTGCCGAAGCTGGTCAACGCAGCATGCGTCGGGTATGAAGCCAAGGCGTAGGTTACCATTGCTAACGTAAAGTCACATTAAAATTACTGCACTTCTGCAGCAGGTGCTAGTAAAAAACACTAGCAAAATATTCCCCAAAACGTATGAGAAAGACAGTTTGCAATTATTTACGGTAATTTCTGGCGGCCTGCCAGAAATGTCTCAAATTTTCGCGGCTAACTTCGTGTCTTCTTACTGCCGTATCGTTTCTGCAGTGTTAACAAGTTAACTGTGACCCCTTTTATTCAGTTATTCACGGCAAAGTTGAGCCTTGAGTTACCTGAAAATACAAGTTAAAACCCCCATTTTAATAAAAAAGCCTGTAGGGTAATTACGGTTTAATAATTAATCTCCGAACGTCTCGCCGAGCGTAAAGCCCACCAAACAGGCTTAGACTGGCGACGAGTCTGTCTCTTACCTTTCTAAAGCAAGTACTGATGATCTCCTCTGTGTAAAAAAGACTGGTGTTTAACTGCCGTTTTTTGCGAACTCAGGGAATTTACAGACGAGTTGGCCTTGACGCACACGCTTTCTGTCGCCTGCTGCGCGCAAAGCGCCCGAGGCTACGTGCTGGTCACGATTGTCCGGTGTGCCGAAACCGTTCGGTAAAAAATAAACGCGAAGGAGAAAAAACTTTTTTTCGAGTTTGAACCTTTACAAAAGTAGCGGATCGCCTGACGCAGCTCGACACACTGCCGTGCTGGCTGCGAGTTAGCTGCACAGTGCAAAAAATAAAGTTTCAGTGGATGAGCAATGCTGGGCGTTGAGAAATGTCAAACGGTGGAAAGTCTTTATTTGGTAAAATGACAGTCGTTTGTTTTCCCCTATCAACGTATCAACTTCGACTATTTCCAACGCTTGGTTAACTGCACTCTTCAGATTTCGGCTTGTGAGATAAAGAGGCAAAGCAATCCAGCAATGGCACGGAGCATGAGCAGATACGCTCGAGCATTAGCATTCTAACACATCTATTGGTAAAAACAACTTGAACAAGCATTGCAAAGCAAGCAAAGCGTCGTGGCAAAGTCAGACAAACTTTTTTTGCTATGGAAAGCTCGTGAGATATACTTTGTTGCTTTACTCAAAAGCATTCCATTTTGTATTCCAAAGGATTGCAATGCTTACCAGTCTCGGCGTTTTCTGGAGAATTTCGCACAAATAGAAGTTGAGTTAGGCGGCAACCAAGGTTAAAATTTTAAAGCATGCATTCGGTTGACTTTGATGGCGTCGCGTAGTTTTAATTTAGAGTACACACGAAGCAATATAAAACCAAGAAGCATGTTTGCAGGGAGGAACATGTTGATAAAATGTGCCTACGATAGCCTGGAAAAGCATGTGCTGTTAATCTTGCAACAGAAAAATCAAGGTCGAAACACCTCGCCAGCCACGCACCAGTATTGATACAGTTGCTCTATTGTTGTCGCATTACGTTTATAAGCGGTGGTGCCAAATCTGTAAAATGTTTTGTATAATCTTTCTGCTTCATCAGAAACCGAAAGAAACTGTAAGCCAGTGGACTCCCTATCAAGTAGCCACTTGTAATGACTTGCGCGTTTTCGGTTGACAAATCTTCCAGACAAAATGGCGACCGCGTTCTGTGAACGGCCGATTCGCGCGTCACGCAACACTGTGCGCTGCTGCCATTGAGCAGAATTTGAAATCCAGTACAAGGGATTGGGATTGAGGTTGAATAATTTTGCGCAGTCTGTGCTTGTGAAGTTTTACTCGCTATTTCGCTAACGTAGCAGCTGGCATTCAAGGCTAGACATGCACATTCACGTAACTAAGAGTTGCAAACCATCACGATTATTCATTGGTTATTCATGAAAAACAAGGGATTAGTTACCTGGGTTTATAGAGATACCTGCAATTTAAACATAGGCAATTTGGATGAAGTGTCCAAACATACGCAAATGTATTAAAATATAATCGCATGGTTTTTGCAGCCGTACAGAGATATGGAAAACTAGTTTCGTGTAAAATCCTAAGAAGTACCAAAATAAAAACACTTGCATTTTTTGCAAAAAAAACTGGCTATCACCCATTTTTTGCAAGAAACTCTCACAAACGCCACTACTATACTGTGCAAAAACTTCGTCGCGTTTTGGCACCAAACATTTCCTGGATTGATGTGTTGCAAAACACCTCCCCTTTTCAGTGGCGGATCGGTGTCTCAAGCTATATATGCTGCATTTTTACACAGGTTGGTGCTGAAGGTTTTGTCAAATGGAAGCGCTCCTGACGCGCTGTTTAAATTGTAACACGCTGTAGGCCATTCGTTGCTAACAACCAGGTGAAATGCTTCAACATTTACCGTACATGGCCATTGACTACTCGCCGACCAACTCGACCGACTCGATCAACTCAGACAACGAACGGCCGCTGTCGAGTACAGACGCCGGTTTCTGCAGCCGCGATAACGGCGTCAACCTTCTCAGAACCCCGTTCGACATTGACCTGCTGGAAGCCGGACACGAATTTCGGGAGAACGACGGCCATTATAATCACCAGAGGGCCTCTCCGTTGCAGAGCATGAGCATAGGCCGTGAAAAGGAGGGCTTGTTTCTGGCTGCAAACCATCCTCAGTCCAGAATGACCGCGTCCGAAAACGGAAATTGCGCACAGGACATTTTCCTGCTCCGCAATCCTCCAGAACGACAAACCTCTTTCAACGAGGTTTCAAACCACTCGTACGATTACGGTTCGCAGTTTTGTCGCAGCGATGCGTCCGCGTTCACCCCGTGCTCTACGAGGCCTGCTGGCCTCGGTTTGAGCTGTCGTCCGACCGACCGAGTTTTGCCCGGTAACATCAGCCGAAGATGCGTGAGCGATTTGCCGGACATGTCACTGGAAGAGCAACTTGAGTCATTCATTGATTTCAGCGCAAGCTCGGACTCCGACCGACCAACAGAGGGTCTGCTGCCCCGGCGCTACAACAGTAACCTGCTGTCGAGGCCGCCGGCCGATCCGCTCCGACGGATGCACTCGGACGGAACGCTGCACACCACTGCTCGCTGGTCGACGGCAGACGAGCTGCTGTTGGCAGACTACAGTTTCAAAGACCCGAAAGACAAATTTCAGTCGCCGTGCGCCTTGCAACAAACTGACGACAGCACGACTTCCACGTCGTGGGAACTGCCGCACGAAAGCGACCGGTCGTCGTGTGCTCAGCATTTTAACTGCGTTGATTCTTCAGCCGCGAAAGTTCCTCAGCAGTTGCAAGCTGTCGTACAACAACGATGCTTTCCCGACCTAAAAGGAGGTATTTTTGAGTCGACGGAAGGATTCGACTCTCTAGGTGGAGATGTAAATACCTTTTTGAATAACAGGTTGGTCTCGCTGCAGGTGTTTTTGGTTTGGAGAGGTTAATCAAAAGGCGTTGAGTAATTCTCTCCAGGGAGAAATGTTTTAATTATGTGATAGATATATGGTTTTAATTGGGAATCATATTAATTGGTTAAGAAAATTTTCCCAGCTCGACAGTTTTAGATGTTTTCCGATAGAAATATTGTGAGAAATGCCAATATTTTAGTAAAATTTGATGAAGAAAATTGTATTGATATACAGAATGTAACGTAGCGCAGTATTTGTGCTCTTTGTATATTTGGGAGTTTTTGATTGTTGTATAGTTTAATATGACTGTCAGAGGCATACACGCAATTGAGATATATTGGCTGTTGACCAACCTTTGTTTTGATTAACTTACTTCTCCCAACGTAGAGGCATTGCAACATTACCTAAAATGTACCCAATGAGGGAACTTTTAATGTATTAATTTTATTTCTGAGAAGGCACTGAGTTGTTGATCAGAGAAATCAGCAAAAAATAATGAAACAAAAATATTTTGTCTCTCAACAGCGGTAACCCTCAACCGTTATAAGAAATATCAAGAATGTCCGTTAATGTATTCAGTCTTTTCCCAATTTTTTAAAATCTACGCCATGTTAGGTTTTTATTTACCTCGCACGGGGCATTAACAGATTCAGAAAGTACAGATCGGACAAATTCTAGCGCTATAACGCGGATCGATCAAATGAAAGTATAGCTGTTTATAAACCAGAGATTTGAAAAAAGTTGAACAGGAATTTGTGTGAAAATGTAAAAATAACTAAAAACAAATTGTGTAGCATCCGTGCGCTGCGCACCTTATTTTGTTGGTGTAGATCAGCTTTGGTCAATCCACGGCCCACGGACCGCATGCGGCCCAAGCGAGGGTTTTATGCGGCCCGGTTTAGGTTTTCGCGGGACGAAAATATCCTGCATACTGACAACATGTCCTTATTTTGATAGTTTTGAATTTCGCAGTTTTGATGGAAGTGGTCTGCAGTGCCACTTAATCACGTCTGTTACCATTGCAGTTAGGATTAGAACGCTTTCAGTACATTAGCTTAAACTAAATTTATTTTGCTACAATCAAGGTAAGCCTGTGCGCTTTATGTGCGGCCCTCATTACATTTAGATGTAATTTAATGTGCGGCCCAGGCAAGACAGTGACATAATTTATGGCTCAGTAAGCCATTTGGGTTGGACATAGCTGGTATAGATAGATACGAACTGGCGTTCCAACAATTTTAGAGCGCAAAATAAGATACAGTCCTGTTGAAACGAGTAGTTAAAGCGTAGATAATCTGCATCAAAGGCAGAAAACGCAAGAACGAAGCCATGAGCCAGCTTGTTGAATGTTCTTAACGTGACTGACATGCTCTGGAAGATGAAAAAGGTTTTGATTTCGCTTTTTGATTGAAACAACGGCGACCACTGGTGGCAAAAAATGCGCTGAGAGAAGTTTCAAGGAAACATTTGTTCGCGGCTGCGTCATCACACCCAAGCATGCGCATCGCGCGAACTCACTTCTAACATGCCTGAATATAACCTCGGTTCACCGGCGAACAACCGCTTCTGAGAAACGCCACGCAGCTGCGAGTCCATACGTTCGCCACGGAGCAGTGCATGCGTGCGCCTGGTTCTCGCTCACACGCAGGAGAAAAATTATCAGCTGCCCGTCGCTGCTGCTGCTGCTGATTCACCACAGCCGACATGCGGTTGTTCATTGCTCAAGCACACGGTTAACGCGGAAATACGTTGCTGCCAAGTATGACGGTAGAATGACCCAGAAAGCATGTCCGGTTTTTCCAGATTCGGACTTTTGCACGATTAGAAAAAGGCACAGCCAGCGCTTACGTAAAACTGCAACGCATGGTTGTTCGCAGGTTGGGGTGTGGTACGATCCATTTATCCCCATCCGGCATGCGTCACCGATAATGACGAAAGAGTTCATGCTGAAAATCATTATTTTTTAAGAGCTCATCAAAAAGCCCTATACACACTGTCGTGTACGTCGAGTAGACACACTGTTTTACGCACTCGGGCCACGTTTGCTTAAATCACATAGCATCTCATAATCTGACAAAGTTGAAGTTGACGTTGGGGCAGTGGCTCTTTAACCTGGGGTAAATTTACCCCTGGGGGTAAATTTCATCGTCCAAGGGGGTAAATTTATTGAACCATGAATTGCAGCCTGCAGTGTAAACTTTTACAAATGATTCTAAACTGTAAGACTTTGTTAATTTCGTATTTTCAATAAATGAGCACTATTGATTGTATTGGGGGTAAATCTGGTAATCTTGTTCGAAAAAGGGTAAGATATGTAAAAAAGGTTAAGAACCACTGCGTTAGGGCAAGCCGGTGAGAGCCCAGCTGCAGCAGGTGTCGCTGTTCGCGTGCCTCGACTTCAACCAAGGTCTCCTGTTTATTTAGGAGGCCTTGCTTCAGCTATGTCGGCGCTTACTTGCGTGCGACGCTACTGGATTTTGCGAAGCGTCGACGGCATTTAATCGCTGCTGCTTCCACGTCATCGCGATAAGGCGCATAAACAAAGACGACATCAAACTTCCCTGCTGCGCCTCAGCGAAGACACGATCCTGCGCGCGCACACCGAGACACAGCAGATGCGATGATGCTTGCAGGCATTGCCGGCCTGACTCAATGATCGCGAACGCGACGCGGCGTTGGCCCGCAACTTGAAATATTGACATCATTTGCAAGAAATGTCGTGATTTTGTCTCGTACAGTAATCTGAGTTCTTTCTGGAGCACCATCAGCAAACCAGGATTGGCAGTTTGCAGCATGTTTCTGAACTCCAGAAATGTGTTCACATGTTCACTGTGTAAATGAGCGCGTAGTTTTCCTCACAATAAGAAACAGTCTTATGACCATCTTGGAGTCAACATCCCAGTCGCGTCTTTCGTCTGCCAACCGACCGTTCTTTTTCTGTGCAGCACCAAAACCTACTTTGCTGTTTGCAGAGGCGCCGGAGCATTATCAGTGGTAAATCCAACCGGAGGAAGTCAACTTGCTCCTGATTCCAACAAGCCAAGCTGCTCAAGCGAAGACGAGGCCTGGCGGACTTACCTTGAAAATCCGCTGACGGCCGCAACAACCGCCATGATGTCGATTCACGGCGACGAAGACTCCGCCGCCGCCCTGGGTCTCTTGTACGATTATTACAAGGCAAGTCTTCTTTGCTGATAAGTTATTACAGCAAGCAAAGGTAGCACGATCAGGTTTGGTATTGTGGAATGATCGTCAAAATAAATAAGAGCAAGTTTAAAGTACGTGGTAGTGAAAAGGCCAGATGGCCACTTGCACTGCACAAAGTTTTTAAACTTCTTTATTTTATAGGGAATATCAATGAAATACGTAATCAGTGTTTCAAGGCCTCGACTTTTCCTTTGAAGCTTTCGCTTCTTTTTCGTCAAGTGACTCCGAACTGTTTCGCTTTTTGCTTCCTGCGCATAATTTCGAAGAACGTTGCTTTCATGTTCTGTTGAAACTATTTAGTTGCTTGTGTACTGTTTACGCCCAGTGGTTCATCTGCACACTACAAGAAGAAATGAGCTCAAGCAAACCAGTTTGCATGTACTCTGCAGACAATTTTGCAGATATCTGAAGCAATGCTTCTATGATGCCTAAGTAGTAGGCGAGGTATATACTCTGTAAAATCTTAGTGTCCGATTCTTTGCTGGGAAGGGATTCCTTTTGATAGGCAATGCTTCTAGGATTTATTTCACAGTGTTTATAACTTTTTATTTGGAATAATCACGACTTGCTTTGTCTCCACCTTCCATCAATTTTATACATAAATGATAATAATATAGGACTTGTACAGTATGTATTCCTATAGGACTTGTGTATAGGAAATAATATAGGAATAATATAGGACTTGTGTAGTATGTATTCCTAGCTTTTCTGGTCGATTACATTGGCTAAAGTTTATGCAATTGCAAGTTAATAAAGGTTAGTTCATATGTATGTTGAGCTAGCCAAGCAAACATCTTGAAACGTCGCTGTCGTTTTTGGTTTTAAGCGCTTTAGTTGCAGCTCGATTGATGGCTTGGTAAAATTTTGGGAAAAATACAAAGCTGGCCACAGAACCCGCGCCATGACTCGTCATAAACATAAATCGTTCTTCTCCTGCAGGTTCCGCGAGAAAAGCGAATACTAACCTACCATTCCAGTGACCGTCGTGACTTGGACACAAGGTACGGATGACAGTGGCTGGTTGGAAAGGAAAAATGAATATATGATTGAAAAGCTCTTTCAAAACTTTAAAATTTGTTCGGGCCAAACTGCGAGGCTCCTTGGAAACTTTTCGCATTGCTTTTTACGGATCGACTTTTCTTCCAGGAAACATATTACAACAAACCGAATACTTGCGTTTTTAGGGTTAAACACAACTATGCATATATATGGATATTTACATCTTATAAATATGCAAATAACAAAATAGTATGTCAAAATACGAAATATCAAAAATATTGTGTTTCAAAATTTTTTGAAGTGCGTATTAATGCTTATCGAGGGTTTATGAGTTTGCCGACCATCGTGGCTGTTATGACATGTGTTCAACATAACGGACCGCGTGTACGGATTAAACAAACTTAAAACGTGACCATCCTGAACACAACACACCAGTTCATTTAAAGCATTGGTACCGCATAACAATATGCAGACAAAGCTGCATAACTCGCAAACCTAAACCACTGTTCTAGCAGAACTCAACAGAAAGAGCGGAGCAACAAATGCACAGTCGAGGTGAACAGCATGCCTAATGTGACAACACATTTTTTCTCTTGTAATGGAAAGGAAGCATTAATCGAACCACACGGTACGCAGAAAACTTTGCACTCGGTTATTTATGGTTGATGTCTTCTAGCCATACCGCAGTGACACCACGCACAGTCGGACCGCTGTCAGGGATCCGGCCGATGTTGATCTGTCAAAATAAACAAAATAAGGGAGACAGTGTTGCACAAGAGATAAGAGCATTGGCGTAGGAAAGATTCTTATCGGGGGGAGGGAATAATGGGTTTTTGCAGGGGTGGCCAGAAATATTTTTTCCAGGTCATCACCAATGGTGAAATCTCATTTTACCAGTTCGAAACTAAGAGAAAAAACTTTTTCCTACCAAAGTTTTCTATCAAAAAGTTAATCGGAAAATATCAAGTTTCAAAATCCACGGGGTCCAATGCCCCCCTGCCTCTTTTCTGAAGAACATGTATAAGCGAGCGAAGAAAGCATTCAACGACTACACTACAAAAAACGTTTGAAATTCCCTTCTAAGGGTTGCTCTTAGCTCAGTGGTCCGCCTCTCAATCGAAAGGTTGGTTGTTCGACCCACGGACTCGCACGCTCCTTGGGCAAGAGCGTTCACCTCAACCGCCTCGACAAAAAGCATCATCCAGGCTTCGGCCTGCCGCCAATTGAGAGAAAAAAAATCAGTGACGAGAGTTTGCGCCGTTCTTGGTCGCCATCTTTGTTCGGTCGCCTTTGTCGAAGTGTTCCAGGACGAAGACAAAGAGGTTTTTATTTCGCAGCGAGCGCGCGAAGCCATTCGTATTTGGGGGAAACACGTGAGAGCACATGATTAGAAAAGAAGTAAATCCAAACGAATATGAGAAAAGAAGCGGAAAAGGGATTTTGTGACTTGAAAAATAGACGATCTTTTTCCGTCGATGCTTTACACATCAACTTGTCTGAACAATCTACCACTTTAATGAAAAGAGGTTGTTTTTTACTTTGTTTTTCCCAAATGTTGTATATTTAAATTTTGTTTCAGATCGTGCCACGGTCAACTCGAAATGGACTCGGCCAGCGGGACACTCTCCGACGAGGTCACGCTCCTGTCGCCAGTCTCGACCGTCAGCAACTCTCGAACCTCGTGCTCTCGTTCAGGTAGAAACTCGCAAGCTGCAGAACCGTTGGCTTTGACCTTGCTTTCAATCTCTGCTAGGGAAAGACGAAGACTTATTGCAGACATCGTGCAAGCCCACGCAATTCTGCTGAGCTAAACTCTCTGATATTTTTCATTTTGCTTGACAACTTTCGATCCTGTAATCTTACTGCATGCGCCTAAAAGTCATATCATACCAATGCAAAATGCAAGCATGTGCCAAGTTGTTTGCATTGAGCGTTCTCTGTGCAGACAGCACATGCATTTGTGAATTTGTTGACTGTACAAGTAAGACGTTCTTAAAGTTTGCCTCAGTACCCCCAGGGGGTATCAAGGTTAGGTTTTTGGGTATTGAGTATTTCATTTCAGAATAAGAGACGTTTTGTGCAGTGAAACCTCATTATAACGTGATCGTCAGGGTCCAAAAACCGCCATTGCGAAACAAATAAATTCCTGCGGTGAAATTATAAATGAGACAAACAAGCTCAAATTGGGCCCAACTTCAACTTTTTTCGTGAATTGTCAAAAGTTTTTTCGACTTGGTTACGGGTATTAAGGCTTAAGAAATGCGCAAAGTACTGCTTGCAAAAACAGCAAAATGCTGGCGAAACTTCACTTGACAAAAAAGTCTGCTGACAATCAATCGACCCGGATTTTTTCCTGAAATTGTTTTGAAACGTTTTTCCGCTTTTCGTTGAACTTGGGAGGCGAGGACCGGTGCAGATTAGCGCGGCGTCGGTCGAATTTGCGCAACCGGCCATTGGCGTATCACGAAAGAAACTGCGACGTCGTGTGCGGCGACGACCACCACTCGCGCGCAGGTGCGCTGTTACCGCTTCCGACTGCGCAGGGGCGATCATCACCCATTTGCGGCGCTTTTGAACTGCTTCGCTTGCGCTTGGCACACGTACAAGCCGCACCAATGCCACTGGTGTGCACGCGAGGCCGGGCGCAATTTCTAGCCGCGGAATTTCTTATTAAAGATTTCAATGCGAGAAATATCCGACAGCGTAGCCTTTCGTTCTGCAAGCGATTAAAACGCTTCAAAGCGCCGTTACGCTTCGTCCATCCCTCCTCTTCTACCTCAAAGAGCGCTTAAAGTTTCGTTTGGTCAAAAGAGCCATCAACGTTTGAAAAATGCCTTGATAAGAGTGGCAAGTTTCGCTCGAACGGCAATTAGCAATGCGGTGCTTGGCAATCGCGGCTCAGCGTTTAAGCATTTTGTCCAGCGTCTGCGACGAAGGAAACGAAGACGACAGAAAAGTTGTGGCACAGATCAGCCACAAGGTGCGCTAGAGATGCTGGCATAAGTTTTCTAAACTCGAGGCGATAGTATTCAAGTTCAGGCAGAGCCGTTTCTTGCGTTGTTTGAAGTCGAACATAAATGGAAACTTGGCTAATGCTTGTTTTACATGTCATGGCATGTTTGCTTATTTAGTAAAGTCTTGTCCGTCAAGTACTACAGCATTCGTAAGAAAACAAAGAACCAACACGCTTGCTAACGAACTGGCGGCTTGCAATGGTGCAACAGCCTTTAGTCAAAAATACATGTTTTAATCCCAAATATTGGGTGAAAATGCAAAAAATGGCAACTTTGCAAGCTTTGATGTAGATAAAAGGTTAAAATTCATTTAAGCACACTTCTCTGTTTTTCATTTCATACAGCACACTTGCGTGTGAGTCATGTTTAGGTAGTCCACAAGTCCACAAATGGTCAGTAAGAAACAGCAAGAACCGTTTTGTGTTTTCGGTGCAAAACCACTAGGGAGCGAACCTGGCCCTATATGCTTTTATGTCACCCAGCTGGTACCCCGATTGCATTGCAGAAAATGCTGTTTTTGTACGACATGTGAAAAAACTTAAATCATCCGGCTATAGATTTCGAACCTCCACGCAGGGCTTCCGAAAGAGGTTTTGCAAGACGGCATAACAGTCTTTTGTTGTGTCTGGATCCCGACGCTGGTGTAGTATATTCTTTTTCAGTTCGATTTCCACCAAATCGATTGTGAGCCCTCGTAAAATTTGTAACAGCTCTACATGAACCCAGTTTGCAACAGACCTGTTGTGGCCAGGTTTGACAGGTTTTGTCGCGAATGCGTCCGTTAATAATGAAATGAAAGTTTTTGAAACACTAATTCAAACGGTCAAAACCTACTCGCCTACAAATGCCGCTTACCCCAAACGCCTATAAATGCCGCTTACCCCAAACTTAATCATGTAGTTTTCCCTGAATGACACGCAGCGGTTTATTAGAAATAATTTTACTGATGACAATCTTATCATAAGTCAACGCATAGTACTCTTTACATTCTACAATAGAAAGTCAGACATTCAGGTTCCACCGGACCCTTTTCAGCACTCTGGCTCCGGAACCAAGCACCAGCTTGACCACACTTTCACAGGGCCTGCCTCTATCCACTGAATGACGCAATCGCACATTCTTTGAAAGATACCTCTGAAAATGGCTTGTGGTTCAGGATGTCTATCTTTTGCTATTGCAAGAGCTTAAGGGACTCAGATGTAAATCCTACAACTGCGTTCCTGTCCTTGTAGCAGTGCCCATGTTTTTCATTTATTTGTTAATGAAACTCAAAAACTCGTCTGGTGCGAAAAATGTTACGACCTCTGCCTCAGATCTGACGTTTGCTCGTATCGATTGTTGAAGTGCCAGCAATGGTTGATGTTTTTCGTTGCCATGTCGCACTCAAAGAAAATCTTTTTTTGTTCTCAACACATGTTGTCGTTACAACTTTCCAGACAGTCTGCTCAGGGAGGTTGCTGCCGATGGAGTAGCTTCGCCAGCACCCCACGTCACCAGCGCAAGCGATGTCGAAGCTTCTCGTAACAATGCCCTCGGATTGAATGACGCCGCCTGTGACGTAGTACGCTCCGTTGAGGTACGTTAACCAGGAAAATGCAATTATTGACAAACTTCCGTTGCAACGTACCAGTGAAGTTTATTTTGCAGTATTTTCCCCTGAACTTCGTTTTACGTTTTCAATGAGCAATGGTTTGGTGTTTCTTGTTAACTTGCTCAAATCACGAATTCAAACATCGACTTTCAGTTTTGGACATTCCTCTGTTTATTGGTAAGACGCAAGCTTCCTAACCTTGATATCTTCATCTTAGTCAGGGTTTTGTCAAGGCAGTGGCGAAGGAAGTAACTTTTACGGCTGGAATATTATAGTCCGCTTAGCTGGCAGCATTTCAGCTAATTTTTATCAGAAATTTTTGTACAAACGTTTGAGGTGCTTTTTACTTTCAAAAGTCATATGTACATTTAAGGCAGTGACACCTATCCAATCCAACAGATTGGAACTTGTTAAACACTTGCAATAAAGCTGCTCTGACAGTTTGACTCCAACTGACGAGATCTTTTCGAACAGGCACCAACATAGATTTTGTATTTGCAAGATAAGAGTATAACGTAAATCTGACAAAAACTTACAACCAATTTACAAAAACTTACAACACGTTTCCGGTTATACTGCCTGTGTGTTCTGATACACACACGAAGAATATTGTTTTGAAAAAAGAAAGCAGTGAAACAGAGTAGCAAAGTTTGGCAAATCAAGCGCGTCCTAAAGCGATTGCCTTTCACCGGTATATGCCGGGAGTGGGCGCTGCTGCCGGGAGGAGCGACGCCCTCAGCGAAAACAGCAGCAGGGTGCCATTACAACATGCGACCAAGACGCGTGCATTTAAAACACTGCACTTTGCGAATCTAATAAGCCTCTTGACTTGAATCGATCGAACCCTGTGACGTGGATGTGCCCTGCCTGTGGCGCCGTCGTCATGAAGTCAAGTCTTTGTCTCTGCAGAATGTGGTTAAAAAATACAAGAAACGAAGCGCGTGATGGATTACAGTTAATAGCAGCCTTGCTATGTTCTTTTCTGGTAAACACTCATCTCGTCTATGGAAGTTTATTTTGGGAGATTTATTAAAAAACGCTTGAAATGTAGCAAATAATAATGCAAAACCACCGTTTCTTATGCGCCTCACGGTCGAAAACCAAGTGTCATGTTTAAAAATACCGATGCTGTTCAGAAAGCAGTCTGACTTTCAGCAAGTCGCGTCCTTTAAAAATATCCGCGTGTATTTCGTCGGCTGGTGCGTTTAAAACTTTTTAGTTAAACGTGTCAAGCCTTTAAAAAAACGCGATTGAAAGCAGGGATCCATCAGATCTCACGACACGCGTTGCACGCAAGTGGTGCCTCGCAGCCGTACCGGAGCGAGTCTCAATCTCCATATGACAAGGTTTAGCGGCGAACGTGCAGAGACTGCCTGTGCTGCGGCATGCCGCTCGCCATAGTCTAAATTTCATGCGTTGACCACAATGACCGGCGATCAACGTCATTCGTTGCTGTTTCGTGCGATTTGTATCCTCGAGTGCTCAAATAAACCGTGTCAACCGCGAGTTACTGCGCCCTGCTTTAAAAATCGTGCTGGAAGACACAACTTTCAGTGCGTCCGATTACGATCGGCATGCAAGACCTAGACAGCGCTTCGACCACGGACGCACTGTCTTCGAGCTCTAGTCGCTGTTACTCAAACCGTCGCAGAGCTCGAAAGGCGGCTGCGAAGGACACATTGCCGCCAGCATTTCGCAACAAATCCGACCTTAAACTATAGCATCGCCACTCGCTGTCGGAGATGATTGTTTCGAAAAGTACTCTCTTTTTTAAAGAAATTCTACACGATGCTCAGCAGCGCACCTGTTGTTACATAAGCAGCCCCTTCGCTTGTGCAATTGTACTCGCTCGCAGCTTGCGCCGGCGGAGAACGTGCCTTCGCGGTCGCAAATGACTGTTTGTCCTGCCGTGCCTCGCCGCAGGAATGTTTGTCCGCCGCCTTGCACTCATGTCGAACAGAGGCGAGCAGCGTCTGCTGCAAGAGGTATGCACGATTTCCTATAAACAATTGAAACACGACCTGCGCTCTGGCATATCTCCTTGGCCTCCACTCAGGCCCGCAACCGGGTGGGGGAGGTAACCGAGAAATTTATCCCCGAAATGAAAAAATCATGCTTAGTTGTTACGCACAACAAGTTACGATTTTGCCCCCGAAAATGTCAACTGGTTGCGGCCCTGTCTCCACTTACAGTTAAAGGCCAGCATCACCAACTGGCCTTGGTTGTTGCAATTTGCCTGTTTCTAATTTTGGCAACGTGCACCCTGGGGCTAAAATCATGTCGCTGCCAACCACATAGCCACATTTTCTATTGCGAAAAGGGAGAGTGAATGGTTTAATTTGACATCTAATTTAATAATATATTTTGTCGCAGGGTCCTTTATTTTCCGCTTATGCAAGTCAACAAGAAAGCCGCTCAAGCACGCAGAGTTTTGCTGAATGTGATGCGAGAATTAACGGTCCTTCAGCCAACTTACCTCCAGCTTCTTTCATGGGCTTTTCAGCGGACAACGCCTCAAACTTCGTGCTTTCGCCAAATTCGGGCGGAACTCTCCTGAAGTCGCCCGGGATGACGAACGCATTTTCCGCCGCTAATCTTGTGCAGACTGACCAAATCAGGTTTGCATTTTCTTAATTCTCTGAACTCGTCAGAACATGTAAGACACAAAACATCATTGATGAGCTGGTCAGCAACTAAGGGGGTGGTTCAATTCAGTGTGCCGACCGTCTTAAACCTTCGTTAACCACCTTTCGCAAAAAAATACGGCCTTTGTGGCTATTCGGCTCATTAAATGCCGGACGTATATGACGAATTGCTGACTGCAACAATCGCCATATTAGCCAGAAAGATTCAACATGTTGGCTGTACCCTTACATCAACAGCTGCTATATTACATCATCCCAAATGCTGTAGATTCCGCTTTAGCCGGCAGTTGCCAGAAACTGATCTTTCGCAGTGCTCCCAAAAAACGTGAAATGCCAACCCTGCGGTGTTTCAAACAGTCTGGCGCTTTACCTGTTTATGATCTTTAGAGGTTAACCTCATAAGAAGGATTGCGGTACACAGGCAAAGTCTGTATGCTCACGTGAAAACGTGGTATTAAATTTTCCCGAAAAAATCCGTCCAGATTTTCGCTCGATCCACTCGCAGCGTGCAGGTTGGTATGTTGTCCAAACAAATGTGCAGTATTTGCAAAACACCTTGACCAGGCTGGAAGGGCTTGAATATTCTGTCCCGATGGACTTTTTTGTGTACTTTCATCATGCGCCCGGCTCTGCCATAAACTGCCAGCACATCATCTATATAGTGGGCTAGAGCAAACGACGTCTAGTCCTTCAATAAGCTTTGACGCGCTCATAATCCCTGTTGATTGGCGAAACGCGCAAGATATTTGCAAACGCTATGCGTTTCATTGCCGGCTTTGCACCGCTCGTGCGCACCTTCGCCAGCACCTCGAGCGAGGGACACCCGTTCGCAGTTGGTACCGCCTGGCGCCTTGCTGCGTAACATAATGGGTCAGGTTCGTCGTACCGGCGCGCTACTAGCACTGCGTCCCTGGCGTCACCGACGACGGATTGCGCAGCATCAACGAATATAGCTCACGTGCGCGTGTCGCATCGCAGTTTCCGTTCGTGATTAGCGTGGGCGTTGCGAACCTCAACATTGCGGAGACGGGTTCTTCGCCCAGAAAAAATACGATGCCTGAGGTGCACAAAGGCGGAGCTGGTCGTGAAAGCACGTATGTGTGTGTCGTATTCACACGCACAATGGGGCATGAGCGTGTAAATTCTGACGCAGTGTGCGCATGCGCTGGCCTGGGCCTTGTTTTTTTTCACTCAGAAGTCAAACTGTTGCGAGAAAAGCGATCTGGATTAAGTTTTTCGATTGAAATCAAACTTCCTACGGGCATTGGTGACCTTGTTCGCTTGGCATGTCACTGCCAATTACGATCGAACTAATGCGTGCCAACGCAAGATTTCCACAGTCGTTTTCGCTCGTTATAGAAGAGCTTGGAGGGGCGGCAACGCCTACCACCTGCCCAGCCGAACAGCACCGTCTGGGCAGGCTGTAATTAGGCAAGATGCGTCTACCAGGCCAAAAGCAACTGTCTGTCACCTTAGCAGGGATGTTTTGGTGGAAATCTTTTTCACCTCGTCCGCAACTTCAAAAAACATCGTTATCGTTCTTTGCAAGCCTGAGCCAGTTGACTTCGAGCGCGGCTGTGTGAAGCCAAAGACCTCGCGACGGGTTGCAGCCATAAGTGTCTTACCTCGTCGTTGATTGTTGATAGCTTTTTGCTGATGTTCAAACTGAGATAATGGAGAAAAACTATCAACTTTACTGTTTTCAGCAGTGACTTCGAATACACCATGGAGGCGCCGAAGTCGTTAAAACAGAAAGATGGAGAACCCATCATGTCCTACATTAATAAAGGTATGCAAGCAACGTTCGATCTGTCAAGATTATACGTGCCTCGTGAACTTTTTTACTGCTGCATGAAACTCGTCAAAGTTTACACTGATGTCTCTGCGCGGGTCTCATTGAAAAGTTGAGCTGGAAATTTAATCATATTGCGATCGATTTATTTACTTTTGTAGTGTGAGTTTTGGGACTCCCGTCATTGTCAACACCACTCTGCTGTAATAAAAGAGTTCATTGATCACCGGTTAATTGTCAGCTATTAGGTATCAGCAGCAACTCTCTCCGTACCTCCTTTCTAAACAGGAACTAATGCCACGATTTGCAATTGCAGGTCAGTTCTACTGCATCACTCTGCGACAAAACGGAGGGCGTTCCAAGATGACGAGCGGCCGCGTCACGGTATGATGACGTTTCGAAGTTATTTATAAAGTTTTTACGAAACAAATGTAAGGATCGAATCGAGCCCAGTTTGATCGGGCGCCACCTTCTACATCAAGATTTAAGCCCAGCTGCCTTGTTTCCTTTGCTAAATCTTGTTTAGTGAAAAGACTGTGACCAGGTTTTAGTTACCAACGACAACTACCATCTAACCGGGCAACAACTGTGTGTTGCACTTTCAGAGCGTGTCCCTCGCAGTCCCTACTCTCCGTTAGCTTTTCCACTACTTTGCTTTAAAACTACTTCACTTTTCAGAGCGTTGTTCAAGTTGTTTTTGGTGACGGCAAGCCAGAGGAGGAGCAGCTGAGGCACTGGAAGTACTGGCATCAACGACAACACACAGCCAAGCAGAGGATCATTGACATTGGTACGCATTGAGACGAGGAAGAGTTTATTTTGTTTGCCCGGAATTAAGTGCCGCGTGCAAAATAACTTGTGTCCTTGTAGATGCAAGATGTATGAATTCTTTTTGTCAATGTGCGTGATGCGCGTATTAGTTTTCTTCGATCTGTGTGGAAATAATATACGCAGAAAATTTCCACCCAACAGTTCCTTAAAAATGAAGAAATAGTTCTTTTATACGTTGGGGATAAAGTGTCCATATCAATAAGCACTGACCTTCCTGCAACAGAAAAAAATACTTGCTTGAAGGTTTGCAGTAGTTCTTACTTTAAATGAAAGCTACATCTTGACTCCGGCTGTTTCTTGACATAGCTGATTACAAAGAGAGCTACATGGTGCGCGACGTTGAGGAACTCGCCCACAATGCCATCAGTTTCAAGTGGGACGTCAGCGAACCGGCCAAGATTTTCGTCAGCTGCAATTGTCTCAGTACGGATTTCAGCGCTCAGAAAGGCATCAAGGTGAGATCATGTAGAAATACGGCAACAAGCAATGGTTGAACGTGCTTGAAAAGGCAATCCTTCTGTGACCTCAAAATGCATGAACGAACGAATCAAACTAGGAATGCGTTCGCGGTTGTTGCATGCAGATGTCCAGTGTGGGTCAATAATCAGGCGAAAATTCTCATGCTAAAAATTTCACGTTGTTCCACTCCCGAGCACAGCCGTTTTTTAGTGACATCATTCCTATTCCCGGTCTACTGCGCAAGGGCGCCACCTGCCATATTTTTGACTTTATTGCAGAATGGGTCGTCCGTAGTTTTCAGTTACGTTTTCAGATGGTGTTTACAGTAAATAGACGAATTTTGCTTTTTGAATTTTGCCAAAACGAATTTTGCTTTTTGGGGATGGGGTAAAGTTGCAACACAACTATAAAAATATCACCAGTGCACCATTCCGCTGGCCTTTGGTTTGGTTTGGTGGTTGGAAAGTGACCAAAACGCTAAATCTGGGCGTGGAATATAAAAAAAAGTATCGAAAGAACATGTTTATTAGGGGCAATCGGCTGGATGACTTCCCAGAAGTTTAGCGCTGTCCCCGGCGTTAAAAAATCCAACGATATGCGAATTTAAAGTCGTGATGTCTTGACAAGCGTAAAAAGAAGACATGCTTGATTTAAAATGAAGGTGTGATTGCGAATTTTTCGACTTGCATCGACGTTCGCGTTGCAATAGATTTTTTGGATATCAGCAATCGTCCAAACAACAAACACACTTTTATAACAGTATATTTTCGCTGTTGCAAACCAAAACTGTCATCAAATGTAATGTGCCATTATCGTTTCAACCAACTGTCCCTTCATCGCTTCAGGGATTGCCCCTGCTGCTGCAAATCGATACCTTTCTGGACGACAGATTGTCAGCCATTCCAGCCCACCGGGGCATCTGCCAGCTCAAAGTTTTCTGCGACAAGGTACAAGTTTATCTCATTTCGACGCGTACACGTTTCCTGTTTTTATAATCAGCAGTGCTCTACTTGACGCCGAAGGGACTGCAATTGTTGGTCCACTTCAAGTGTTCGGTAAAACAAGGTGTTCGCCACCAGCGGCACGAGTGGGCCTACTGATTTTAAATAATGCAGTGCTTCATTTCTGAGCGAGTTTCAAATGAAAGTTTTATATATATATTTTTTTGTGACTGATCGATTTGCGTAAATATCGCTTGAGCTGCACGAAACAACTCGCGCAGGGCGCCGAGCGAAAGATTCGAGACGAGGAAAGAAAAAACCTCCGAAAAAAGCAGAAGGCTGCCGCAGGTATGGGCCAGACATTTTGTGCGCGTATATTCGGTAATGCCGGGTGCGGCAGAACGTTTAGGCATTTCGAAATGTTAAAATTGACATAAGTTTTTAAAATTAAGATTTGGTTTGCTGCGAGGCGCACGTCTGCAACTGTCTGTTACTTGGACGCAAGTAATCGGATTGTGTGGATAAGACAGCATCATTTTTCGAAAGAAAGAACCATAGTACCACCTTTACATTTTGCTGACCTTATTAAATTGTTTTTTTAGAACAACATGATTCACAATTTCGATAATTTCCCCACCGCGCTGTGAAATCACTCGTCACGAAAAGAAGTTCGCTCAGTCTATTTTTAAGCGCTGTTCCGATGCACATTCATCATCGTGCCCGCACACGCGTCTGATCCTGTGCAAGCCAAGACAGCAAGTGGCTTTGTCCATTTGTCTCGTCTCGCTCATCGTTTACGCGGGGGCCTGAAATATGCGCCATGTGTCCAGAAGTAAGCTGCAGTGTGGCGTGCTTTCTGCCCAATCCATTTTAAACACGCTTTTAAGTTGAAGAATTCGCTACAGGCCTCTAAAATGCCTGGGGTCGAAACAGGCGATCCTGAGAAATCCGCTTGTTTTGATGCAGCGCATAAATTAGTTTCTGGCAAGGAGTCATCGCTAGGTCACGCGGTGCCATTGATTTGCGCGATTAAAAACACTGTTTAAGCGTCCAACCACACCTGTCGCAGCTCTTGTATGCGAGTGAAGTCGTTGACTATATCGCATTTTCATATTTGTCGAATTTTTCCTTGTGACGGATTGTTAAAAACGTCATAATTCTTACGGTCTTGAGCTTCAAAGCAACTGATGCCCAAAGGAAACAAATCTGAGATCTGATTGGATACTACAATTTTGAAAACTGAGGCGTGGTACCTGCAGAACCAACGACTGTGCCTAAACACATATTGTTTATGAAAGTATTGCTAGGATAAATTTTCCATCTCAAAACATTGCTTTTCATGGGTATAACTACAGCTGTAATTGCAGTTTTTAATTTTTTGAAGCAGGAAACAGTTTGCGGTTTAGCTACGTATTTAGGCAATATGGACAAAAACATAAGCTGAATTGTACAAATCGAAACTTCTTTAAGACAGAGCACGCCTTTGCGAAAATATGCTCTTCAACAAGCAAGGCCGGCAATGCAGTCATTAGCCTGTGAAGATGCGACAACAACGCGGTTTCGAGATCTCCCGGCTGAAAATGCTGGAAGGCATTCGGTCGTCTGAGCACTTTCAAGAACTCGTCAAGCTTAGAGATTGTCGCGTTTCGTTGCGCACCAACACCTGCTTACTCCTTGGAATCAAAGCGTTCGGGAGCGCTTTCAACCTCAAACTGCACATTTCATAATCACAAAACACTGCGTGTCTCCTAAAGCGGTGGCAATTTCGCGCTTAGCGAAGCAACGTTTTGCTAAACGACGTCGGGTAAAAATTGTGAAACGAGTTTTTCCAAGTACTTGCACGAGTCTTCCATTAGCCCCATTGTTTCCGGTCAAAAGTTGGAAACTTTGAACAGGGTTCCCACTTGGTGTTGAAAGTATTGAAAAAGTATTGAATTTCAAAATTGGTTTTCAAGACCTTGAAAAAGTATTTAATTTGGCCAAAATGTACATTAGGTATTGAAAAAGTATGGAAACTCTGAATGGAAAAGAAATCTCAAGTATCGGAGCAGAATTTTACTAAAGGCAAAGCACTTCAGTATTATGCAGTGTTATGCAATGTGCAAAATTGAGTTTCATGATTAAGAATTTCGAAAAATGAAAAGAAGTAATGGTATTGAACATTTTAAATTTAGTATTGAACAAGTATTGAAAAAGTATAGAAAATAATTTTTAAAAATTGTGTGAGAACCCTATTCGAACAAAACCCGCGCCCGAACTTTTCTTCACAACCTGAAAACTCAGAAAATCCACCAGCTGTGGTCGAAAACCCTCGATGCAAAAACCGACACAGTTCTGTCGAGCAGTGGTTCCCAAACATCACCCTGCGGTATCGTTTGCAATACTCAGAGGTACCGCGTTTATTCTGTGATTTCCAAAATGCATATCGAACAGGTTATTGTACATCCGAACGAAATTGCTGTGTGTTTGCCATTGGGTGCCACGAAATATCCACTTTTTTCTGTATTGTGCCATGAGTCTGAAAAGGTTGGGGACCACTGCGGTCGACAGCTCTACCCGACGCAGTTGAGAGCAGGCGTCAGTTAAAGGCGGCCATTGTTAAAAATAGGTTGTCGGCTTAGAATTGAAAAGTGGCAAAAACCGTTTTTAATGAAAGTATGATTGCAGCAATTAAATGTTTACGAGAAACGCAAAACCTTGTCTAATGTCCGATTTGATTCAGAGTGTGTTGTGGTTTTATTGCATCTCACACCGATTACTCAGTCCAACTTTTTAATTTTGAAGGTTTTCGCCGATTAAATTGTTTTACTGCGAATTAAAAATAAACATGAACCATGTAACTGTCACGTGATGTTATCAAGTCGAAGCGGTTCCCTGTAAACAGCCACGCACTGTACATGGCCGCCAAAGAGGCGCTCCGCACGCACGCCTATGAAACGAGACAGGGCGCTGTCGCTTGTTTTTGGGAAAACCTTGATGTAGAGAACTCAACCACACAGGGAGGGCGCCGCGAACACATTGTAATTTGCGCGTTTCTGGAAAGGTCGCCGTAGCTGCCCGTACGAAGAGCTTACGATCACCCAAATGAGTTTCCAATCGAGGTTAAGTGCTTAATTCGTTTTCAGCTAAATGTGGTTCGCTGCTTTTGCGGGCACTGTGTTTCTCTCGGCGCAGGACGCCTGACTGCAGCAGGCCATGCTGAGTCATGAGGTAAAATTATATGAAGAGAAAACTCACAGTTGTGGAAAAGAAGTCCCGCCTCTTCCCAGCTAACGTCCGGGCACTTCTCGCTGCAGTCGTCGCTATCAGTGTAAGAAGAGTGGCATTGTAAAAGTCTGTCACGTTGTTCATAAAACACAAACCCTGCTTCAAAGGTTTCTGCTTATAGAAAAATTGAAAAAATATGCAATGCGGCATGCGGACACGATCGTCTGAACCTTTCTTAAAGCGTCATGTTTTTTTTCATGTGTCAGACAGTAATATGTTCTTTAGTATATACGGTTAAACAGCTCTTCATCGACATGTATCTGAAATGAAACGGTCAAAAGTCAAAATGCAACATCATGCACCACATCGACCCTGGTGAATAGCACAGTTACAACAAAGCAGTGCGGAAAACAATACTTTGCTTGGAATGTTCATCTCAACGAAATGCAGAAAAGACCTGACGGTCAGACCAATTATCTCTGAGATCGAACAGCGGCAAACGTTTGAGATAGTAGCTGACAACAACATAAATTGCACTGAATGCGGATGATTCATCCCCTACGTAAAAGCAAAGCATGCTGATTAAAATGATGAAAGCCGATCAGGAAGCAACGTGTACTTGTACAACTGGTTCCGCGCGCCATAATATTCTTGCAAGCAACCGCAGACGCGAAGGAGGCTGCGTTGTTTTGGCGCAGAGGTTTAATGAGCGACTGAACGATCATAACCGCAATTTTTTGGAATCCATGCTTTGAACAGAAAGTAGCACTTAACGGTGTTTGGTAATCAATCGGCCTGTACTTTGAGTTGAAAATCGATGCGGCAAAATCATGAAAACCACGCTGAATTGGGAGCGTCGTGAAGCAGCGTGTCATTCACCCTTTTCTTCCGCATTTTTTAGCGGCCTCCGCCCGCTGGTGTCGAAATCACGTGAGCCCCGCACAGGTTCCTCTTCATGTCTGATGACCTTTCTCTCTGGACTTTTTCAGGTGTGAACAGCGCCACCGCGCGCTTGCCTGCCGCACCGATCGAACTCAAACCGGCGCCGGCGATCAAGCAAGGCGCGGCGTCTGCGTCGAACTCTTTGACGCAAGCGTCGTCAACGCACAACGCGACGACGGCGCACAAGCGCTTGGACATCGTTTACTTCCGGAGCGTGGCCGATCGCGCGACTCCGGCCGTGCACTTTGTTCCTGACATCAGCGGTGAGTGCGTTAGCTTCAAATCAATCGTTGATACGTCATCTGGCGCAGGTGATGCGGACTGTCCTGAGTTGAAATACTTCGAGGCGCAAACAGTTTTTTCTTGATTGCAAATGCTGCGTTAATGACGGATGAAACTATATTGTTGTTGAAAGGACATCGTTTTCGTATGTTACCACTTGTACTGCATTTTCAACAACACGCGCCTTGAAAATCCTTTGAACGAGTCATCAGTACTGACTTCACGCTTTTGATTCAGTGGGATCTAATCGTGTGCAACACGTGACTATGTCTCCATGCGAACGAACAACTGACGGGCTTATCGGTGGCTTGCTACTCCCAGCTGGTGGCGCTGACTTTGACCCTATTTTCGGCAACAGCCAGGTACTGGACGCTTACAATTTTTTTGTGAAACTCAACAATGTATTAATCGTTGCATGAGTAAAAACGCCGTCTCCTGATTAGAACAGATTGTTTTAAGAAGAAAGAATATATGTTGTTAATTCTAGAAGGAAGAGACAGCACAGCCGATTGGTTGTGTTGTGCCAGTAGCCTCCTTTGTTTCTTACGCACAGCTTTGTTTTGGTAGACTATTTCTTTTTTAGTAAAGAAAACAGCAGCTTCAGTTCTGCTGACGCATTCATTTGTCCAGGGCGATGGCATTGATATGGTGCGTGGCGCCGCCAAGCGATCACTCTCCATGGTCAGTTCCGAGGATGGGGAACCACCGTCAAGCAAGCTTCCTCGCTTGACCGACGCTGACGCAAGCCAGCGCGTGCTCCTGTACGTCAGAAGAGAGAACGAGAACGTGTACGACGGCGTCATGCTTCGTGAGCCTACTCTGCGGGGCCTCAAAGAAGCAGTAAGTACTGGTCATAATTGTCAGCACACGAGCAAAAAGTAACGCCAGCTCGCAACCACAGATTTACTTGAGCTACTAGCAGAGCGCAAAACACGCCTGTTCATCAACAACTCGATTGATGGTAACTCTTTGATCTATACAGCGTGGGTGCTTTCGTGTCTTGCTACGGTTGTAGGCACTGGCGATTGTGACTGCAAAAGGGACTTCCATAAAATTTAATAAGTGGTTCCAAATGTTCCAGTAACTGAATTGCTTTTCGCTCTCCGATCGTCTCTTTCGTTTTTTTGGAAAGAATTGATTTTTCTGAAGATGTTCTTCCGTTGAGCGAAGATTATTAATTAAGAACTATTCTGTTACCAGCAATTTTTTTCGCAGCTGGAGGAAAAGTACAACATCCCTGCTGAGAAGATCACGAAAGTGTTGAAAAAGTCGAGAAAAGGGTGAGAGTCTGCAAAGTGCTTGTTGTTGTGGCTATGTTGCTCTTGCAATATGGTATCTTTCTTGGATAAAAATTGCTGACAAAAAATCGGAAGACTTGAACCGTCTGGTTACTGCCGCGTACGATTTGGCATGTACAATAAGCATTTATTAAAATACTTTGCTGTGATAAACCGCTGCTGAATAAACATGCGGTCATTAGCAGGGACGGCGCAGCAGCGGTAGGGGAGAGGGGAAGCAAAGGAGTTGAGGGCAGTGGAAACGTATAAAAAACAAAAATTCGTTACCAATTATGCTTGTTTCTGTTCAGCAACAATGTTGACCTCAAAAATAATAAAAGAAATTATAGAAAACGATTCTGAATTTTCTGGGTAGTGAATAGCTGCAATAAATTTGTTTCAAATCGTTCTTGATAAACCATGAAATTACCTGTGATACTGTTATAAAAGGCACCATCGCCCCCGTCGCCTCCTATTTGAAAGGGCAAAGGGGGGCAATGCCACGGTCATGAACCTGCTCTCCGGCGTCCTTGGCTCATTAATTATATCGTGAAAGCAATACCAACGCAATACTTTAACCTTAGTCTTCTTCTCAGCTTCTGCTGGAATTTGCCATGAAACATGACAGAACTATTTCGAGCCTTCATAAGGCTGCTGTTACCGCGACCCCCCCATGGGAAAACCGAGTGTGAAAATGAATGAATGAGTTGATATTGATCGGTCATTGTGGACTTGAAGCTTTAAACTCCAGTTACTACTGCTTGCATTCTATGTTATCGATTTGTATATAAAGCTACAATAATTTGCCATCAACGTGTTCTTTGTTATGTGTTTTTTCTTTACAAAAATATGCAAAGTTTGAAGAGAAAAGACTAAAAATGTTAACAAATGTTACAAACAGGATCTTAGTCAACGTCGACGACAACATCGTGCGTCACTATAGCAACGAAGATACTTTCTGCCTTGACTTCACTGACGAAGGGACGGAAGGAGCCGCGTCGTATAAAGTGACTTTGACAGTCGTTTGATCGTGTCCCCACACTAGCTGAGGAGAAAAGGGTCGGACCTGCTGCGGCATTTCTGTCGGAGACGCTATTTCGCCGAGGCTTTCTGCCAGAGACGCTATTTTGCCGAGGCTTTTCGATACGTTGTCTGTTTCTAACAGACCTTGAGTTCAAGAGACATTTTTTGACGCTGGCAAACACGGAGTGTTGTTGTAGAAAAGGAGGAAGATATTTGCTTCCTACCGGTGCCTTACCCTTGCTGTTTTACTGTACTTTCAGAAGAACCCGAGCACCAACGCTTGGAACGATTTCTGCGTTATTTGTCAAGATTTTACCTGTTGTTTTTCTAACTCTTTGCGGACACTCTGCGATGGGTTGACAATCCTATTCGTGATGATCTGTATAGACCAATACCACCACTGCTACCTCCAGCCTTTGTCAGTCGCTGCACGTGAATGCGATCCGCAGCCATAGCGAGATCAACCCAAAACAGAAGTTGTTGATGTTGTTTTTGTCCTCGAACAGCATATTATGCTCAATGTTGCAATCCTGCCAATCGCGCACCAACTCGCCCGTACTTTGTTACCAACCATCATATCTTGCGAATGTTGCATTGCACAACTGCAAGGGCGTCATGCATTGTGTGAACAACGTACTTTCATGCAAACAACTTACTTGCCTGTGTGCCTTTGAGATGTATAACTATACGTTGCAGTATTTTATCTCATGCAGTTCGTACTTTTTGTTATGTTTGTTTTCGTGTTGGCTGCTGCTAAAAGTGCCCCGCAAAGAAAGAGTTTAAAACGTGCTCAGTCAAGTTTTTTTCGCCACGAGCAATTCCTTACTTCGATGCTCCCTGCTTTTGACCTGCGTGTGTTTTTCTTTGTATTTTTGGGCGCGCGACGTGTGAATCGCAAACGTCGGACGTGATCGTTGTCAGGATATGCAGCAATTTGCGGCCTGTCAGCCACGGGCAGCGGAAGGGAGTCTTGACACCCCTGGGTCTTGAAATCTGATATTTTCCTTTTTGACGTTTTAGTAGAAAAAATGTTTGTTTTTATTAAGTTTTGAGTTGGTAAAACTATATTTCATCACTGTTGCCTCCCTGGGAAATGCTTTCGGCCACCACATGGAAAAATCTACTACTGGCCCTCCTGGGAAAGAATCATTCCGACGCCCCTGCTGCAGGCTCGCAGTTAGGGGGCACATTCGCGGGCAACTCCCCCAATTGTTTTGTGCCCAGAAAATTTGTTTCAAAAATATAATAAAACAGAAACCCTGTCCCCCTAAAATGTATTTTGCACCCTCAAACCTTAAAACCTAGCTACAGGCCTGCTCTGCTGTAAGGCTGTATTGCATTGAGCATTCGCTTCGCTGGGACAAACGAGTTTTCTAAGGATATTAAACTCAAGTCAATAAACGCTACTCGATCTCTGAAGGTTGTTGTTTTGTGTGACAACCACTTTCTTACCTTTGTTTCGCATGACGCTTTTATACTGTCGTACTTTCACAGTTAATCGTGACTTGTTCTGTGTTTGATGAAAAGTGCCATTTTGACCAAGTTTTAACTTAGGCAGCAATGCTGTTTCTATATAACGCTCGCTCCGCAAATAATGTGTTCCTCTTCTGTACGACGTGCGTTGGCAGTTCACTGTATATATGTTTTATTATGCAGGAGACGAAAGCTTAATTTTGTTCATGTACAAGTTTCTTATATATGCATGAACTGATGCTTCCATAGCATTTTGAACCGACAGGGCAGTGAGACTCAGATAAAGCAACTAGATGCAGTGGATGGAAAATGCAAAAAAATCTGAAAAATATTAAGTTTGTTTTTGACATATGACAAAGCATGTAATTCTACATATTGTGACTGTTGAAAAACGTTTTTTCATTTCTCTGCTTTTTATGCTTTTGCCTTTGGTTGTTTCTTTTCTTTCTCCCAATTGTACGAGAAAAAAATGATTGAGGGAGAGAAATGCATAAAATAAAATAAAAATAAAACACTGGCGAACGTTTTCCGAAATCACGTTCCTTCTATTCACGCTTTTTCGACTTTTCTTTTTTCCTGATAAAATTGGTTCGACATGAAACTACCCAACAAACTTGTTTTCAACTCATAAGATGTTCACACGATAGACACGGTGAAAAAGTGTGAAATTTCAAAACATTGCCAAACCGCACTGAAACTTTTATGAAACTTTGTTTTTGAATGGTGTGTCCTTCTCGCGCGCATTGACGTTTCTCTTTGTAAACAAAGGCCTCTTTGTGATGTGACGTGTGTTCTTCGCCATCTATTCTTTACGGCAAAGTGGGAGAGTTTGAATCACGGTTGCCTGTGGAAGAAACCAAGATTGTGGTCGGGCCCAGCCAAAATGCCTATTTAAAATTTCTGTCTTCATTTGTGTTGCGAATTACATTATTCATCTGTATTTTCACAGTTCTATAACAGTTGAAATCTTCGCGAATGTATTTTTCGTCATCGAGTACTCGTGTATTTCTTCGGAAATGTTTCTTGAATGAGCAAAGTGCTTTATTGAATCTTCACAAATACTAGCAAACTACATTCTGCGACCAAAATAACCTTCGGACAGAACATACTAATGCAGTTGTTCCAACAACCCCATGAAACATCGTTTGAAGTGCCATTTTTCAAATTTTGTGTGTTTATTTTTACACTGCGCCACAGAAAGGCCCAAAAGTGACTGCCTGAAACGTCCCTCTAGCCAATTTGCAAGCCATTCTTTTTCGGCAAAATTTGTTTGCTGCTGGCTAGTACAAGCTACAACAAGAAATGTGGAAGTGCGCAAATACCATGGTGATGAGAACAACGTATTGTACGGATTAAAACGTTAAAACAGGAACTTGCAAATTTGAATTTTATCGGAAATGGTGTATTCAACAGCTGCTGTTATTTCAGTCAAAGTCTGAAAAAATTTAAACGTTGAATCGAAGTCCGCTTACGACATATTCAGGTTGGATTTTCACAGCGGTAGTACAGCAATTAGGATTTTCTCGTGCTGCAGTTTAACGAGCTTGGATTTTATAAGCAAGTTTCGGCAACGGCGGAGTTCGTCTTCATTTCAGGGCTTTGGTCATGCAGAGTCTGAGGCGTGCGATGTTATGAGCGCATGCGGTGCTGCACTTTTTTGCAAAATGATTTCAAGAATAAGGCAAGATTTATTTTTGTGCCGCATTCAAGGCTAAAAAGAAACTTTTGAAAGATTTTTTAGCTGCGCACCAAAGACGACTAATGACATTGAACTGTTTTTTTAAACAGATATTTGTCAAAAAGGAAAATCATATATTTTTTAAGCCGGTAGCCTACGAAAGCATCAGGTCTTTGGAAAATTATGCTGCAGATTCCAAAACTGTAAGGACAGTGTGGATCAAATGGCCTAACAGCTGCAATGCAAAATGGATTGGCCAGCAAGTCATGATAAATTATTTTAGAAATTTACTGTGTCTGTGGTTGATCCGATGTTCATGCAAACACTACCCCAGGTATATTACTACTTTTCTCTAATTACTGGATATAATGGTGATTGAGGCAGGGCTGCAACCAGCTGATATTTTCGGAGGGGGGCAAAATTATTGTAACTTACTGTTACACCTAACAATTAAGCATGTTTTGAAAATTTCGGGGGGGATTTTCTTGGGGTATTGACCTGACGTCCGGCCTATCAGAGAATAAGTGCACGTGTTTTACATAGCTTCTATTTGACAGGTGCAGTGATCGCCGCTGGGCCACAGAGTGTTTTGACTCACTGCACGTTTCCGGTAGAAATCCTCTCCTGCACGAAGGTGCACCGTCTTCACGTACCGTCCTATTTTTCACTGAAGTTACCACGCAACTTTGTTCTCAGCGCTATAACTGATCAGGGCCGGCCTTTGACCGATTGCTTCCAATCGAGACCCGCGCCTAAGAGGCCAACTGAATGACTATAATGCAGGCGTGAAAAAACAACGATTCCTTAAAATGTATCAAAATTAGCACTTCCTTAAAAATTAACGAGCACAGGCGCACGTTTTGTGAGGAAATGGAAGCGCTTAAGTCAATTCTTCCAACCGAGATTCGCAAACCCTTGAACGTGTTTGAATTTCTAGCACGCAATAACAGGTACACCTCTTTCCCTAATTTGTTTGTTGACCTCAGGATTTACTTTACCGCCCCAGCAGTCACGACCTATCTGGAAAACGGAGTTTTTCTATGCCCGAACTAATGAAAACTTAGTATTTGAGATCATCAGTCGAAGAAGAGCGCCTAAATAGTTTGGCGCTTATGTTCGCTGAATCCGAAATTAACCGAGGCTTAACTAAACCTGGAAAAAATTCGAAAGGACTTTGTTGATACTACAGCACGATAAATATATTTCTCTTAGCAAAAGCAATTTCTGTTTCACATTTCATAACTTATTCCTTAACCTGACGTATTTTCATAAACTATTTCTGGTTTCCAACAGGAAGACTTACGCGTGCTCTATAGCGTCAATTTCGACAATGGCAGTCGTTGTGATTGACGAGGATCTGGCGGTGTCATAATTGGCATTTTGTTTGTGACGTGTAGGCTACTACAAAAAGGAAATTTGAAATATGGACGGTTTCCTACCGCCCACACTCCCCTCGTCGCAAGATACAAACCAACAAAAAATGAATTTCACGATTGTTCAGATTTTAGCAATAGGTAATCACTCTGAAAAGTCCGCAATTTCCAACGCAGCGCAACAGTACAGCGCAATACGGACACAGTAAATAAAGATACTGGGCAATGGGCATCCAAAATTCAACAAACATGTGAATAAAAGTGTCGAACATTTCTTGCCCTCGCATCCTGCAAAAGGTGGCAAGCAATTGAGGCACATCACAAACGTAGACATTTTCTTGTGTGCTCCTGGAAACCACGTTGCCTCAAACACAAAGTTTGTTCGTTCTATATGCAACCAGATCAATGTCAGTCCTCCATCGCTCCGGGCCAGTCCTGACACGCTTAGTCCATGCAGTCATAACTCGCCCACTGGTAGAGCTAGAGACCTGTCAAAACCTTCTAAAGAAGAAAGTCTGCTTGGCTTCGATTTAAAAAATCAAACGGTTCCAGTGGACGAAAAAGACAAGATGGATACAAATAGGTCTTTTGTTTCAAAAACGGCAAATTTCGGAGTTCTCCCCAGTATGTTTAGAATAAAACTGCGTCTAACACAGACGACGAAAGAAACAACATTCGCACATGACCAATAAAATGAAATGACTAAGCCCAATCCCCAAATCGTACAGGAGGTTTCCGTTCGCGGTTCGATCTCCGCAAACCTTCTGAAAAGTCGAAGACCTCTTCTTTCCGGTTAGTAATTCGCATTTGCACAACTCATTGCTGCGGAGTTCCGTTTGGTTGGCTGTGCGAATTTCGTCTTCAACAGTGTTTTCGGCGTCAGATGTGGAAAGCGACTGGTCGTGTTCAATTGCGGGACTATTGTCATTTCCGCCATTTGTGGATCGCGCTGGATCAGTTGTTGATACAGTGGATTCTCTTCCATCTAGGTACCGAATGCGAACAAAGCCGTTACTGGCATCCAAAAGATCAACTTCGTCACATAAGGCCTCGTTTTTATTTCTTACGAATCGCCTTAGTAAAAAATGTAATGGTTCCACCCAGTGGTGTAGGAGGCGCGGGAACAGGGGGTACAAGCGCACCCCAAAAATTTTGATCTGTTGAAAATTCGGGCAAAATCCGTGAAAATCTGGGCAAATCTGTGAAAATGTTCGCAAATACCTGAAATGCTGGGAAAACTATCTGAAAGTACGGATAAAAATGGCGCCCAACGTTGTTTGATTTTGAAAAATTGGCCCCCAACATGGCAAGATCAACATGAAGACCTTTTTTGGAGGTCAACCCAAAAAGTATCCGTGTGGGAGAAAATACTCACACAAAGAATTGCCTGAAAGCTTCTCGGGCAGGTTTGGGGAAATTCGGGCAAAAATCTTTCGCACCCCCAAAAATTTGCCTGCTGCTACACCATGGTTCCACCACCCAAGAATCGAGAGTTCTCTTTATAGACCACACATGCGCTGAAATCTGAAAAAACGTTCATGTGGCGTGTTGTTTGTTGCTGTACAGAGCAAAGATCTAATATACAGGCAATAGCCTATACTTTCCCAATCGTCTTCGACCAGGCCTCTGCTTTTGAGTAAGAGTTTAACTGTTTTTCAGATGGTCTGGTTAGTCCTTTCACACTGTGAGTTTCCAGTAGAGTGATACGGTGTCGACTGACTTGTTGCAACGCCACGAGTAAACTAATCAAATAATAAGTATTTAGACATAAAAGCAGCCTCTCGATCGCTATGAACCTAACCCGACATTCCAAAAATAACAAACAGTTATGTCAGGCACTGAATCACAGTTTTGGAAGTCATATTACAGCAAGGAAAAACAAAAGGAAATCTGCTGTGTTCATCCACAACCACGAAAAGGTAACGTTTCTTATTGCGTGATCTCACAGACTCTTTAAGGTCTATACCGATGCGGTCCCAATCCTGCATAGCTTTGATGAGAGTTTCGGTTCTCTTGTTTTCAATGTTGCCTCATACGGCAAAAGCAGTACTTGCGCCATTTTGGGTTTAGTTGAACAAGATTGGTTGAAGTGGTCATGTGAGAAGCAGGCCTGCGTACACAAAAAGGCAAGTCAAGGTTTAGAGAAGGGTTTCACACTCAAATTGCTCCGAGGGCCAAATGAGGTCTTATAAAGTAACCCGAGGGCCGCATTATGATGCTGACGCAACAACAGCGGTACCTGGAACCTTTAGAAACAGTTTTTACACCTTATTTTTTTTACACCTACGTAAATACAAGTACCTGTTTCTCGAAAGATGCAGAAAATCTAACAACTTATGGTTACGTGCTTTGATGCAGTCAGATTGTTTGCACTCGTCAC
>JGI24159J19872_10000386_pt1 | contig 37403 bp, 29 predicted proteins | sample Ectturendosymbi4_FD_19872 | JGI IMG/M metagenome (IMG submission 19872) | reverse complement strand
AAAAAAAAAATTTGGCTTCAAACGTTGCAAGCAACATGGAAAACTTATTGATGCAATCGTTTTGGACCTTACGATCGTTTTGGACCTCCTAATCGGTTTGGACCCCCTAATCGGTTTGGACCTTACTTGTGCCGCAGTCGCAGCGCTACCATACATTTTATGAAAGACTGCCTTAACAAGTAGTGTATAAACTTTCTGTGGCCAAAGTCATGTCATGTGACATGTGCAGCCGGAACGTGAAAGCTAAAGAACTTACAAATTGCTATAAAAGACGTTTTCAAATGGCTCGTTTGCCTCAAGAATTGCTTGCGTCGATATTTGTTCGCTTCTGCTTGATGTCACGAACTCTCACCGGGACGAAAATGACGGACATCTTTGACGCGCAAGAGTTTTGCATCTAAGAGCGAGAGACAGTCGCGCGCTCCTCATGCGGTGCACAGTTACACGGGGTGACTTGTAACTGGATAACTTTTTGCGCGCAAAAGTTTAACTGACAAGATTTCGCTCAACCGAGTCGTGGCAAAGAATATAAAATATGTATGACTATGAGGTACGTCGATGCTGACTGTGATCGTATTAATAGCGAATATGGAACAATGTAAAAGCGAGGACAAGTTTTGAAGGAAGTTTCAATGGGTCGTCATTCGTTATGGTGCAATCAAATATTCATGAACTTTTATCGCGTTTCAGTCAGTTTCGCGTATTTTTTAACAACACTCGGCACGCGGTATCAGGTTGGCGATTTTACGATGAATGTGGTTTTTAAGCTGCTTTCAAAGCTCGCGCTCAGTCCAGCTCGCAGGGGAGCACCTTCGGTAATGACGCGCCGCAGAAAGCTCCCATCTTCTTTGCGACTTGTAAGAACGTGAGTTTGGCAAAAGGGCAGAAGCAAGAAAGTTAATGTCCTATCGATTTCCTTATGATGCCCTTTTTTCTCTTTTAAGTAAGACTTTTTTCCTGCGTGCTTGTCTGCCTCTTTGCCAGCACGTGCTACGAACCATCCAAGGCCGCACTAAGTTCCCGTTTTTAGACTTTTGATTCGCAACGATGCACCGGCGCAGCACTTGGGAATTAATAGGAGCCCAGTGATAAGTGCGTGACCTCCTCATCAAATATTGATAAAGATCCATCCGTTGTTCCGTATCATGATGAGCGTGATAAACGAGTTCTCAGCGCGTAATTACCTTCCTGTTGTTGCACTTTAGTCTTTCTACTTTTGCAAAATTGTCTTCTATCTTGTAGTTCGTCATCTAAGGAGACCAACATAATTTCAAGTGTTTAGTTAGTTCTGCTCCAGAACTGAAATGTTCTGCCAACCTATACGAAAGACAGAAGAGCGGAAAACCCACTGAGATGTTCCAGTGCTTTGTGAGCACATATAGTTATTGCGGTGTCAGCAAATCGCAAATATTTGGTTGGCTGCTTTTTTATTCCTTCACTACAAATATTTCTTCAGCTGCGGAGTTCATGGCGTTACTTTTTAAATACAGCAATCATTATGTAGCTGTAGTTCGAAACAAACACTTGAGATACAAAAATCTTTGCGACATACTCAGTCTAAAAAATGCAAGTTATCTAGCGTGCTGAAACTCAACCTGAAAGTAAGCTGCATGAAAAAAGATTGCCAGCTGGATGCCATGGTATCATCGAAAACTTAGCCAAGCGCTTACATACAAATCAAAAATTGCTTTATTCGCTTTTGTCATGCAGGCGTTTACCAGTGGCGGTTTAGAATCGAAGTGTTACGCCCTTCTCAGATGTATCCAAACTTAACAGCAAGGTATCGGTGGGGTTTTATTTCTTTTATCTTAGGTTTCTTCATAAAACATCATCATGGGTTGGATCCATTCAGATGTTTCCAGTAACTTTTGTGAAGTGAAGTTGTTTTTTTTGTTGAACGCAATGTTTGCTGCAGTTACGGATACTGAATCTGAACTGCTTGCGAGACGCTTGCACCGCAGCAGGCGAGTAATGGCCACTTTTGAGCAAAGACCGACAAGCGTTTCTAATAGCTTCCTCAAGGGACCGCGGCGTTTGAGAGCAATTTCTCCCAATGTCGTTTGAAAGCCAGTAAGAATTGCTGGTTTAATGTACTTCCCATATCAAAACAACTATAACGGGCTAGTAGTTTTACGTCTACGATAAATTCGTTATCCTCGTTTGCCTTGTAAAAGAAATTAACATGCTTTGCAACGATATCCTAAATTTGCACAAAGAGTACTGTGCATTTGAGCAGCAATCCGAAACAAGTTGACCTCTGAAAAAATGTGAGCGTGTCTTAGGCCAACAACAGGTTTCCTAGTATCAAATGCACTTGTATTTTTATTTTGTTTAACATCGAATATAAACGTACAATGACGTATTATACAGTGCTTTGCTTCACACGCGCGAGTTGCAATCTCCTAATCGGATGTCAGCTCACATTGATTAGCAGGCACTTTTTTGCACACAGCACCATGAGTTAGGTTCAATCAAGGTTCACAAACCAAACAATGTCCTCGCATTGAAAGCGATGTTCAGGATATTCCTGATAGCGACCTCACAAGCACACAAGCAAGGCGGACAGAAGGCACTCTGCTGTTCTTTTCACCTGATCACGTGATCTTGACTTGTTGCTGAGTCTCAAGAGCATAAAATTTGTCCACATTGTTGGATGCATTCTGGTTTTCGAGTGTCAGTGATCGACTTCTTGTTGGACAAAATCCAATTTTATGTAGGCGAGCCATTCGCGATTTCGCGCATTAATGTATTAGTGTAAAGACAAGTGGGGAACAAGCAACAGATTCGCTTGCTTTAATTGAATCAACGATCTTAACCGTCACTATGATCTAAGCGTAGCGGATACGTTTGCCTGACTTAATTCAATTTTTGCCAAAAACGTAAACCTTTGAAAGCCACGAATAAAAATCGTAGATTGCAACCAATCGTATTTTGGTGGTTGCATTCAACTGGAAGCACCGAATGGCTCCTGTCTGGTGATTTGCGCTCTTTCAAATTAATTGTTAAATTCAGTTGACGTACTGAGCTTCTTACTGCAATATTCTTTGATTAGAATTTTTCCTGTTTTCCCACACTACGTTGAGATTCACTCTTGCTTACGATTTTATCAGCAGCAAGCCTCAAAAGGCAAGATTAAAGTATTAGCGAGATCGAGAATTTTAATCTCGGTGAACGGCAAGTGACTCGATATGTAATTGAAATTTTCGTTTCGTTTTTTTGTTGTAAAGACAGTTAATTGGAAAATCTCAGCTAATTAGACCTTTGGCATGGTCATCTATCTGCAACACTTGCGTGAACGAACGCTCATGAGCAACAATTTGTTCAGCTTGAAAACCTTTGTTTTACCTGCTCATACAGCAAAGTTCGTATCGCATTGCTTTTGTTTGTATTTCAGCAATCTCACAATGGACGACTGTGTCTTGACAAAAAAGACTATTTGCGAAGAAAATGAGCGGGTGACCGAATACAAGTAACTAATACCGTCTCTTGCTGTGTATGTTTCGCCGTTTACTTGCACATTTTTGTGCTTAGTTGGCGTCTTGGTGTTTACAGATGCCAAAGGAAGTCACAAATTCTCTTCAGCGAAATTGAGCGCGTCGTCCGGCTGTGTCGTGTAAAATTACACTTTTAACTGCTGACAACATTACTATGAAAAGGAAGCGCGCCACCAACTCATCGAACTCACTGCTCAGATCCCGTCCACAGGTGCATCACACGGTAAATGACAGGCAAAATGCCGTACGTGCCAACACCTACCAGCGTTTGAATCAAAATATAGCCAGCCCGCTCTGCCGCCTTGAAAAAGACACATCTTGTGCAACGCCACCCTTTCGAACGGGTCACAGTGCTATCCGGGTGCCCGACGCCATAGAAGATTTTTGCAGATCATTGATTTGTTCACTGCCGCGTATAAACGAGGTTAGCGCACTACAAGTTAAGGTCGTAAGCAGAAAGAGGCTATCAATCGAATTTTATTTCGGGATACTTGGATTTGTTTCTGCCGAAATCGAAAACTGACTTTGACGATCCAGCCCGTTTCCCAGGCGACATTCAACAGCCATCTGGCTATTTGATGTGGTGCACTTTGTGCCTTTCACATGAAAATCAATATCAACCAAGATAAAAAGTGTGATTCGTGTAGTTGAACTGTTGGCGGCTGTTTCGCGTTGTGCGTGACTCGTTAACCAGATGCTGGCTGTTTACTTTAGCAAACTGTCAACAGCGCAATAACTGGCTTACGATCAATAGTTCGACTTCTGCGCGATGATACAGCCCAGGTTGACGACTTACAAATTAGATTCAATTCAGAAATTTTAGTTTGTCTTTTCGCCTGGTGGTTTGTTTTGATGATGCCGGTTACCGCGCGTTTCTCAGTGAATCATGAAAAATGGCAGAGTTGCTGGTTGCGGCGTGGTGTGAACGACAGCAGGGATGGTCCAAAACGTGTTAGCGTTCTTCGTGTACTTGGTTTAACGCTACTGTGAGTAGCGAAGTCCCGTGTTCTCCTCATGTTGATGTCCGACCAGCCATTCAGAACAAAACACCAGGTGTGGTACAACACCAATCGCACGTCTTCATCAGCTTTTGAAAGATTCAGGACGATAAAGACAAAACTCAGGCTTCTTTGAGTGAAGTCGTTTAGGCCACTTTCTTACACCATCTTTATCGTAAGCGCTCAGTAAAAATCCTGTAACCCGAATTCAACAAACTCTACAACAAACAGGCCTTTCGCACAAGAACATTGTTCCAGCTTTCTTTATTTTGGCAACGGACTGAAAACATGGGCAGAGATCGCTTGTTTTTGCTGTGTTGCTGTTTTTTTTCAGATTGTAGGCTCGTTTTGCTGCAACTTGCGTTTGACTTGACATTCTCAAAAAAGAGAGCAGTTCCTATTAAACTGCAGCTATCGTAGGTATTACATGTCTGTTTCAACCTATTTAGTCACACTAGGTTTTGAAAAAATAACACAGTCGAGAACATGCCAAAGTAATAGGCGATTTTAATAAAGTCAATGATTAAGCGTGCCAGCGATTGGATTGATTTCCTTTTTTATGTGCATGTCAATTGAATATCTAAGCAGAAGTTGCAAATTTTTCTTGTTCATAATCTTGAACAAATTTAAGTTAACAAATCTTATTCTAGCTAGACCCATCTCAAATTCACAGCAGAAAGGAAAGATAGAATATTCCGGTTTCGGAACCAAATAGCTTACATTTTTTGGACAGATGGGTTGACATGTCTGTTGTTGCCAATATAATAAGCTTTTGAGGTACTCCTACCTGCATTGTCTGCAGGAACACTGCTACAAACATGTAACAGTTTCACTTCTACACAGGGACGTCGGAAAACCGGTAGCAGGAGGCAGCAAAAGAGTTGAGGGCAATGAAAACTTAATAAAAATAAAAAAAATCGTTGCCAATTATGCTTGTTTCTGTTCAGCAACAATGTTGACCTCAGAAATAATAACAAAAATTGTAGAAAATCATTTTGAATTTTCTGGGTGCGAGAAAAGCTGCAATAAATTTGTTTCAAGTCGATCTTTATAAACCGTGAAATGACCTATTATTCTGTTATGAAAATGCACTCTGCTCCCATTGTCTCCTTTAAGAAAAGGCAGGGGGCAATGGCCTCGTAATTTCTCCGCTCTTCGGCGTCCCTGCTTCCACAAATTTTCTTTATAACGTGTAGCTAAGAAGGTTTGAGTTTTCGAAACAAAACAACGCGTTTGATGTCAAGTACATAGATATTACGATGGGAAAGCAGATGCTGGCATCAAAACATTTTGGCTGAAGTGCTATGCTTGCATATTTGCCGAAAACCCTTAAGTTATTCCTACTGTATGTCATTGAGGTGTGCCATGCTTTGTGACAAGCGATTAATTCATCTCAAAAAGTGAAAGCGAAAGTTTTATTATTTCCATCCAGATTTAGAGAAATATACTACGTTTTGGTGAAAATTGAAATATGCACGAGGTTTGAGCGAGCGCGCCATGGGTTGTTGAGTAAACGAAACGTATGTTAGGGAAACTTTTGCCTCACGACCCAGATAAAAGTTCAGTAAGGTTTTGAGTTGTAAGTTACAGTAGGAAACTGCCTTCCTGGAGAGAACACCCATATATATGGGTGGTATTTGTCCGAAAAGAGAGCGACATATGCGCAGTAAGCGTTGAACTCCGCAGCATACTTCACTTCGCTCTGCCAGATGTTCCGTTTTGACAAGCAAGCAACAGACAACAGAGTGCTGGGTCGTACTTGTTCTTGTTTCTCCTGTTTAAAAGAAATTGGAGGACTTTGCAGCACTTTCGCTATCTCTTCTATCATCGATCGGTCTTCTGATCGATTACTTTGCGGAAGATAAAGCTCACAAAAACATCTGTTGTGCGTAACAAGTGATTGTGTCGTCATAACATCCTCGTGTAAATCATAACCTAATCCTACCACAACGCTAAGCTGCATGCTGGTTTATCGAAAACGTTTGACGAGTGGCAGTAGGTAAATTCAAAAGGTTGAAACAAGTTTTTCCAAGCAAGTAACCTAAGTCTTCATAAATTCCAACAGTGTTTCAAATTTTTTTTTATCACATCTCTAAAAGTTAAGGGTGGTTTTATCATAATTTCCGCAAATTTCTACCGATTGCGCAACTCTACAAACCGCACGTAGAATGCTTTCCTTTTTTTCTCACGTGAAAGAAAGACCGCATAATAGCCACCAACGAAAAGTACGATAGCAAGTAGGTCAGTTTTTTAAAAAGTCGATGCTTCCTTTTATTGGCATCGCATATCTATTGACGACTTAAGAGGAGACTTAGCGAACAGCAACAAAAACTCGTGCGAGCGCAAGTTTCCGTCTTGTTTTTTTGCTTGTTTTTCTCCAAACTCGAAAAGCAAAATGACGCGGCACCTTTGTGCATTTTTACTGCTGTGCGCAAAACAAGTTCCTTACTCGTTTTTCAAGTTAGAAAGTATCATACAAACACTAAGCTTAGCGGTGTACAGCCACCGTACTCAGATTTTGCTAAGGTTTTACCATAGCTTTTTTTTTCTTGCATCTAAACTTAACGGTTGTTTACTCTAATGGACAGGCGACGAGTATTTCATCTGTAAAGTTGGCGTCCTCAAGGTGCAGCTAACTCGTTTAATAGACAAAGCCCGGATGAACTAGTTTAATAGAAAAAAGGCAGGTGTAAAAGCACCAAAACTTCATCGACGGGAGATAGACCACGTAGCATTCAGATTTTCACCATGTTTCCGTCCCTAGGAACAAACTGACTTTTTCCAATTAGGCATTTTCAGCTGGATGTGTCTTATCAAGGCCAGTCTTCTTTAGATACAACTTTTTCGTCTCTTCTGATATACTAGTATGGTTATGGATAAAAATATTGAACTTAGTTTTCAGGCAAATAAGCCACATTGCATTTACCCACTACACTTAGCAACTCCTAGAAGGCTTTGCTTTTCAAACGTCTTAGCAACGCCACTCTTCAAAGGTCTTAGCAACGACAATCTCTTACGCTCTGCGCATCGGTCGCGGGAAAGTTGATCAGCAGAAAGATGTTTATCTGATAACATATTTCCATTAGAGGCGGCTAGTGGAGGAAGAGTCCTCGTTTGGCAATCGTTCCAGAAAAAGCTCTAATACATAATGGAGCACGTGGAGGTGATCGGTAATCCTTCGCTCGAGAATCAAACGATGCGCTGGAGACGAACTGAAACAAGTGACCTTGTTTGAAAATACATCCATCTGTTGAGAGCCGCAGTTGCCGTTGCTGGCTATCCGTACGAAGTGATAACAGTATGTTTGTTGCTTTCTGGCCTCGGCCGATCTGGTTTGCACCTTTTCTGGGAATTAAAATCCTAATGCCTTCAGCGTTACTGAAAAAGTTTTTAACCTTAAGGTGAATTTAGTTATGGGACGATTAGCAAAATCGTTATACGGTTATGTCTGTGATCATAGTATTCGTTGCGGTGTGATCATTACTGCAACTTGAACACGGCTGCATCTTCCCATTCCACAAATCTGTATGTTTGTTTTCATTCTAACGTCTTCATGAATAAAGTAGCTTTTCTTTCTTCGGACGATTCCGTTACTAAACTACGCTGCGGTAAATAAACGGCGTTCAGAACGTTGTTATCTGCAGGTGCCAGCACTGCATGCTCTTAATATCGGTAATATTCCACAGCGGTTGCGTTCAACTGTCCTTCTTAACAGCATGTCGTTTTTTTGGTTAATTGCTGATCTCCTGCTGTAGCGGTAGGTGCTCACTTTTGCACAGAGCAAATTTGCACTTGACACCAAAACGTCTCAAACACTAACAGGATATCAGCGGCAGTCTTCCTCAAGATCAGTGTTTTTATAAGTATGGGTCGGCTCTGATTAGATGACTATAGTTATTGCAGCATGGCATAGCGTTTCACCTAGAAACGCTCTTAAGTAACACTACCATCAAGAACCACACGCTGCCCGTGCATCCAGTACCACGATGAGGGGGGTGCGTTGGATCGTTCCCCATCTAGTGCATTTCCTCCTCAAAGAGAAACCACGCAACTTGCAACCTACCACAAGAACGATTTACTCATAGAAATGAACTTGAATTGGAAACCTTGGCATCTGCTATTTCTGCGAAAATTTGTTTGACATAGTCTATCAACACACCGCTTGATAATGTATTTTCTACTTCTGATACTGTACAAGGGTACAAAGTAACCTACCATTTGATATAATTTAAGTGGAAGATGGACTTTATGGAAACCGGAATGACAATATTTCATATCTTACTCCACGACAAATCAACTAAAGAACTCATCTCCGTATAATGAAGACAAAAATATGATTGACAGCCATTGCTGATGTGATAAACACCTATCTCTGAGTACCTCAATTCGTATACGTGGTACGAGAATGTAGATTACCTGCATGCGCTGCCTGCTGGAGATAAATAACATGGCTACACCAGAAATGTTTTGCATTCCAACTTTAAAAACTTCGATTCTTGCAAACTACTTTGCAGGCATTCTGTTTTCCAAGTTTCAGTTTCGGTGACATTTTATTGTAACGAAATAGCAATTACTTGGGATAGAGTGTCTCAAACTGCGCCTGGCTCTACCAAAAGTACATTCTTGTGCTATACGCTGCATGTTTCTTCTCGTAACTCTTCGTCTTTTTCGATAGCTTTCCTTGCAACATAATCTTAGATACGATGCCACGATGCGTGTCTTTTGACACCATTCGTGTCGCATGAAAACCGTGAGTCTTATTTGTCAAGGGATAGACTTTAAGTAAAACATGGTTTCTTATTGCAAACAATATAGCCGCAAGTATCGAATACGTTATGTTGTTCAACGTTTCAGCTTACATGTAAGCCATCATCAGGAATAAATAAAATGCAACAGTTAGAAAGAAAATATAACGATGCAATTTGAAGGTATTCGTACTGTATTATTTTATTTATTCCTGATGGTGGCTTACGACTAAGCTGAAATGTTAAATAAAATAATGTGCTCGATACTTGTGGCTATATTGTTAGCAATAAGAATCTTCAGCAACTCCGTGCATTGCTTACCAAAAACATGGTTTGCTTCTCAAAGAATCAAAAACCTTTATGATGAAAGTTATATATCCAGACTTGAGGCTGGAATATAAAGTATAGCTGACAATATATGTTCGGTAGGAACAGTTATGTCTGGATTTTGTTGTCCTGAAACGTTTTATTGGGAGATAAATTAGAAATGACCTTACCTTGAATATTGATGCAGTGCACTACTGGCAAGAGCCACTTTCTTCAATACTAAAGCAGAACGGCCATTTTAACTGTTTTTTGTCTGGAAATGAGGGCAGGTTAGTTGCAATCAATGCAGTCAAACAAAACTTTGGATCTCTTTCTAATACAAAGTTTAGCAAAAAGGCATCCGAAATACAAATTTATTGAATTCTCAACCCCTCACCAACATGACACCCATTTTGATCGCTTTGAAATTGGGACAATAAAACATAACAATGATTAACACAATGTTCAGTTCTCACAAGAATTGACACAAAATTACATTTAAACTTTAAGGGCGATATTTAATGACTTGGGGTGTTTGCAACAGGCTGTCATTTAGTGGTTTCATATAAGCTTGGCGACAAACTGTTCGGTTTTGTTACCCGGAAGATCAGTTGCTGCCCCATCTACTATGACATTTGTGACCCATCTAGAGTCGGTGCATGAAAAGTTATGTAACATCCTGTTTGCACTGGAATATCATGTAACAAGAACAGGTCATTTTCATCTTAGGAAGATGTATTTTTCTACTCTTACAAAGTAATTCAAAACCCCAGGAATCCTAATAGATGTTACTAGTTAGAATTAGACATAACATTTCTTAAAAAAGTCAAATGCATTATTTCACCTCGAATGAAGCTAAAAGTGTAATACAAAGGTAAAAATGCGGTGATTGGAAAAAAACTATAATAAAAAGTAAAAACGTCGAATTTCTCCCCTTGTTTTTTCTCCAAACATGAAAAAGTGGAACAACCCCATTACTGACGTGGTCGAAAAAGCGAGAAATAATTGCCCTTGTTTTCAATGACCAAGCAGCGGTAGGCCAATACTCAAGCAACCCTTTGATAGCAGTGCCCAAGATACTTAATTAATTTCAAGCCAAGGAAGTTTAACAAAAAACAATTTCTGAAACATTTCGCCGCCTTTCATGTCTTGGGCCGAGAATTAACCAAAAACTTATTTGTTGCTGCAGTTAATTACAAAAAAGCATACAAACAGATAAGCCAGCATCCTCGGAAAACTCATATTTATGGCAAGTTCACGGCTGTTACGCACATGTAAATTGTCTGAAATTGCAGTTTATTACATTTTAAATGGTTCGTTTAAATTTTCGTGCGTAAAGTGTTGGCGTTTTATTTGATAGTATAACGGGTTGGCGTGTTATTTGATTACTTATTACAAGATACAACAGCCATTACCTCTGATCAACCTGACCGAGTGCTCGAAATGTTTAGGTCATTTTACTCGCTGCGTTCAAAACAAGCATTGTTGCAGGTTTTTGCAAGCTGATTGTAAGATTTTCTGTTGTGCTAATGTTACAAGCAGGTGAGTGTTCAGATCCCGCGTCAGTTTTGAAAAGATCAAATGCCCTTTTACTCAGCAGGTCAAGCTCTTTCCTTTAGGATACTAAATCACTTGCACATTATTGAAAGTACACTTGAAATACAGATATGAACAAATTGTTGCAGTTCTCATTACATTTAACACTATGCTTGCAAATACTGTATATCGGGAGAACAAATTTTTCCATATTGTTTTGCGTCTGTCTGCATGATATTGATATGTTCAGTTTGGAAGCTACGCCCACATTTAGGACTTACAGTATAACCCAAAGCCTCAAGCAAGTGCGTTCAAAACCAAGAGCGAGTCTTGTATCAAAGCAATTCGTGAAAATGAAAGAAGGCGCTCAAAACGCGTTTCGGACAAGCGTAGAACTCTTTTTTTTGCAACGAGCGCCACAGAAAAAAAGAGTTATGAAACAGATGGCACGCATACCGCAAAGTCGCGAGTTACTTTAGTTCGCCACGAGAACTTAACGCGTTCATCTGTGCGCACTGCTCTCGTTGTGCAGGTGCCACCTTCTGCCGCTGCTGTTGTTCTGCGCCGCACGACAGCTGTCAAAGAAATCGCTAGAACTGCCAAAGATATTAAGTTGAACAAGTTTTGAATATTCTGGCACACAAGCAAAGATTTACAAAGAAGTTTTTTTTTATACCTGTGGTAGCGGCCACATGTTTAAGTGTAAAAGACGTTCTTGCTTTCAGTGGTGGTATTTTACGCTGAAAAAGTTTTGTTCTAATCAGGCAAGGCCGTTAAAATGAAAAGTTTGAGGCTGCATCGAATTTAAACTTGGATGATAACTGAAGTTGCAACACACAGAAGGTTGCAGTTAAGGTGTCGGAGGGACATTGCTGCAGAAAGGGAACATATGCAAGAGTGCACAAATAATTATATATCGAGACGTTGGTGATTTATATTGGTTGAACCATTCTTAAAGATGGTTTATTAGTGAGTTATTCCTACTACAACAATAAGACTTATTCCGTAGTTGATGCAGCTTTGGTGCAGAGTGTACTTCGTCAAAGAAAAACAAACCCAACAAAATGTATCGCTATTGTTTTCCCCATTTTTCGGACCAGCAACGTCTTTGAAAATTTAAGCAGTAAGAGCTATTAAAAGGGATCAACAAATAGTTTAGTGTCAAGCGAAACTTCAAGCTTTGACAAATATGTGGCAGTCAACGCCACTTTGTTTGACAAAGAACAAACGTTGTGGTGTTTTAAGTCATTTTCATCATCGAAAGCGCTAAATCTTTGCATATGCGGAGGCGATTCTGGAAACGTGTGCTTAGTTACACACTTGAATAGCTTTTTTTACCCGATGTGAGATTTTGAAAAAAGTAAAAAAGAGATTTTAGTTGGAAAGTGCCTAGGCCTTGAATAGTGTACATTTATTTCCATTCGACTTGTATTGTGCTACTTTCACTTAACAAACTGTTACACAATCGTTTGCAAAAATCTCGTGCTCAGTCTGACAGTCATCTGTGCTATTTTGTGGCAGGGTTGCTTGCAATCAGGGTGTGTTAACATCATAATGACTCAAGATATCCATGTGTTATCCTAGCTTATAAAACAATAATAAATTACGTCTGAGGTATCGCGCGTGGTCCTTGTGCAGCCAAGTTTTGCGTTTTGTTTTTATGCGCGAGACATGGAAACTGTCGTCGAGCATTCCATGGCTGCGCTTTCTTCGTCTTCTTCCAGCATCCACAAAGCCCCAAGTTCTTTCCGGTAAGTAATATACAAAAAACAGATCGAGCTATCGTCCTATTAGAAAACACGTCGCAACAGTAGTGTTGGGTAGCTTTTCGAGTTTGCAATAATTTTATAGTGAGGGCAATTTGTTTCGGAAACGACTGCTTTCTCGAGCAAATCGGTCTGGATACTTGATTCCTTATAAAGCGGTCGCGACAGTGATATTGGAACTACTGGACCGATTCATTAAACTGAGAACAAAACAGGGCCGCTGTTTTTCACTTTTAAAGGTCTTCGAAAAATGTAGTTCGGCCGGAAACCGCCTTCATTGCTGATTGTTCTATCCACAACCTCCTGCTAGGCCATTGGCGTCAGTTTCCGATCAAAAGTAGCCAAATGAATTGGTGATATTTATCCTGATGGCAGCAAATACAAAGTCACGAATACACATGCATCTATGTTGCATCGAAGATTTGAAACCAAAGTGGTATTGAAACCACTGATAATGAGCAAAACCTTTCAATACGATAAACCGTAAATATTTTGCAGATGCAATTTGACCGTCAAAACTTTAGAAGATATTCCAAGTTTTACTCAGTCGATAAGAGTGAGAAATATTTCCTCTGACAAGCAAGGTAATTCTTGGGAATTTTTTACGCTATGAGTTAAAGTGCTTTGATTAAATTTCTTAAGGGGAATATGACTTTCGTCATATCGAATCGTCCTTTTTTCCGAAAATGCGTGAAAATGATTTTTTGTTTGAGACTGTTTTAATTGCTTTTCTTTTTTAAAAAAACTTTAAAGTAAGCTTTGAATGGGCATACCCGCTTTTGAAACGCTTGACTTGCACTTCCAGACAAAGATGCTGAAGCTCTTTGCACGCACGATGATTCCGATTCTCCATCCAGTGTCTCAACCAACATCAGCGAGCATGCTTATCCGTCTGATGCACATTCCACCGGTTTCAATCCACGCGCCGAGTCCGGAATGCAGCACCATGCTACCACTAACATTTCAGTTACCAACAGCTACGCCGCTAAAGCTTTTTTGGCTCGGTTGCCTGCACTACACCAGGAGCTTTTCCGTGTGCCCGAATCTGGAGGCACAGTCTTGTGCACAGATGACATAGCAAGGGCCGCTTTACAATCTTTCATGGGCGTGCAGCAACAAAGTCCAAGGCAAGCACCTGATGGCCATGAAGGCTCTACTGGTTCAGTTTGTAGCCCGGAAGTGCAAGACAGAGATAATAACCTCAACGCTGACATAAAACGTCCAATCAGCTTTTTAGAAGATGTGTACCAATCTAAAGAGTCACATCAAAGAAGTTCTGCGGATCGGATAGAAGACAAAAAAGAAAGCAAAGAGTCAGAGACGCATGATTTTGTTTCCCAATTTGGCAAATCGCATTCTGAAAGCGATGGTTTTGACGTCAATGAGGAGGCATTGCCATGCACACGAAAAATTGAAGAAGCCAGTGTTACTTCCCAGCACTCATCTCAGCAATATGGAGATAGACGTGCGCAGCCCTTTGATCTTGAAGCAACTGGCTCCACAGCGCAAATGTCTTTTCCAGTAAAAAAAAACGAAACTTATTTGACAAGTTTAGAAGGTGGAGTATTTTTTCGAAAACTTTTGTACGTATACTCTACAGTACGACCTCTGCATATCTAAACATCCTAATCGTTATTACAGGAAACAAAACAGCCAGATTATCACATCGCCAGCGCCATTCGACTTCAACTGAAGTTTTTCCATTTTTGACGAATAACAATTACAGCAAAGACAGCAAGTGCCCCACTCCTGGTTGTCATGGCGAAGGTCACGCCACAGGCTTGTATGGACACCATCGCAGTTTCAGTGGATGCCCTATGAAGGAAAAGATGCCCAAGGATGGTTAGTTGTGTGATAATGTGAAGTAGTGCAATGTGTAAATGTTCAACGTTGGTTTTGAAATTTTCTTTATACAGAAACGCGTAAGCCTTTGTTGGGTTTAAGTATGTGGTTACAGTGTTTAGGATCATAAAACCTGACAATCAATTAAATTGCTTGACAAGGTCTATTTAACCAATAGAGCCCAGTCTAATTCAGCTTTAGCTGAAGACGCTCAGTCGTAACGGCTTGTGATGTTTTTCAGCAATCCAAGCATTGACGGAAGGTTCAGTCAAATGTCCAACCCAAGGATGCTCTGGTAAAGGGCATGTGAATGGAAACCGTCAAACCCACAGAAGGTACAGCTTGTGAAGTCTTATTCATATACGAGTCGCATACTGCACAAGCTTATCTCATTTATCGTTGTAGCGTTTCCGGCTGCCCGATTGCAGCCCAAAACAAAACCATGAAACAACAACGAAGAGCGGAGAGCAAATTGCTCTTTGGCAAAAAGTCTGTTTCACAGAATTTCACCAACGCAGGTAATAGGCTTTTATAATGGCTTGATGACGATTTGCATGTTGCTTAATAACTTGAGCAACGCATGTCTGTCGCTCTGTTGTGCTTAAATGCGCAACGGTTTATTCAGATGTGTTTGTTTCACGCTGCATGAACGGACAAGCATCACCCAAGCAATCCGCACAAAACAAACCATTTATTTCATCTGTATTTTCACCAAACGAAGACGGTAGTCCGAAGGTGGATAAAGTAAGGTTCAGTTTCCTGATCACTTGAGACGTTAGAAATGATTTTCAAATACAACGCAATTTAACCAAACATTTAAATGTTTCACGCATAACAAAATTTATCTTAGAGGTTCTGTTTTTCAGACATCTAGCACCAACGACAAACCTTCGCACGTTCAAGTTCCATGCGCTTCTCAAAGTCCAAAATCAATTGCAGGCACTTACAGTTTGGTAAGATGATGCTTCTTATTTGCATGGTTGTTTGACAATTTTATAAGCTGATAATTTGTGCACTAGCTTCACCAACCACAGCCCTAAACGACAGGTAAGAAAATCGCGGGTTCACTGTTGAATAAAAAAGTTTTTTACACTTTTGTGAGAAAGATGATTTGAAATCTGGAGTACAACCGAGATATCGCACGTATACATGCTCAGTGCTCATCACGCACTAACATCCAGGTGGTGTTACAATAGGCAATTTTTCCTTGTGAAAGGCTTTAATGGAGCAATACGTTCATTCAAAAATACTTTATGATCTGTAGAATACAGTGGAAATATTTGATAAACTTGACTGAGATGTTCGAAAAAATGGATCTGAATCGAACTGAATTCATTTCATCTCTGCCAGCATTTGTGTGCTTTGTGTGGTGGCAGTAATAAAACTACCCAGGAAGAAATGCTGCAGCTTTATTCACCGAGACTACTACATTTTGCAAATCTAAACGACGCATTTGGTTTTAGTTGTATACTTAAATCTTGCAATACCATCGCTTCATGTCTAAGTGCAGTGCCCTCTCAATGCCAGAAGCACAAGTGTCGGGATAAGACTGACGCTTATGCTACAATATTATGTTTTTCTTGCAGAGGTCTCAAATTTTTGTGTTCTGCACATGAAAAAGTTATTTGTCCACATACACATTTTTTTAATTGTGACGGTTGCCAATCCATAGAAGTGTAATTCTTGTTCAGTGTTCAAAAAGGCAAGCTGTTGATCTATACGTGATAAATGCCGAAGTGGACATTTTCCGCCTAATGATGTTCAACAAGCCTTATTCAAGATCAAACCCGGTCATCGATAATATTTTTATTTCTCGTTTCTGCTTATGTTTGTTGGTTTCAAATCGATCTATTTTCTTTTCTGGCAATATCTCTTTGCAACAGATGTCGATAAAGGGCGAGGAAAACTCGCTAGCTGCCTGTAAGGAGAAATCAATGGGCATCGAAAGAATAGTTGGCATTTAAAACTAGGGTTTACGTTCCTTGGTTCGCCGCGAATCAAGGCCTAACATAGCAACGACCGGCTAAAATAAAGGAATTAGTAAAACTAACAAACTTTATGTACATCAAGTAATATGTTAATCTTACCATTTGACATGGACAATTTAGTGAAGGGTAAAAAATAGGAATGTTGCAGCTTGTAGGTCACTATGGTGATAGAACTGCTGTTTTGGAACAGTCAAGACAAGCAAAGAGGAATGGCTGGAGATCACACCGATGTCGTGCACGCAGGGCTTATGTCAGAAATAATATTTTAGTTATAAAAATAAGAGCTGCGTAGGGATAGTTTTTGTTTTGACGTTACGTTTATCGAAGTATAGTTTTAAAAATTCTTGTTTTGGACGTGATCAGGATAGATGCACAAAACTGAGTGGCTCGGGTTTCTCGTTTGTACAGAAATGTTAGTTGTTTTCTCCGATGAAGTTTTAATCACCGAAAAACTCTTTTTTCTACCAGTGACTGAATGAAAAGTTCGAAAGTTCGATTATGTGCGGTTTTCGTATTCTACCTGGTGTTATATACTTTCTGCAACTGCGTATATCTTGTTCTTGCTTTCTTTTTGAAATTTTATGTAAAGTATTTTTCTGAAGTACAGTATAATTGCAAAAATTGAAAGAGTTTACTGATGTGATAATTTTTGCCGGTAAGACACCTTCTTCTGCTGGATCTTTCGTGGTTTGTCAGGAAGTTCATTTCGCCTTTGATAATGATTCGCAAAAAAGGTTTTGCTTTGATTAAGCAACAAGCGTGTGAAAATAAAATCCAAGTTTAACAAAATGCTACTCGGGTTTGAATGTCAAGATCAAGAAAGATGATGTTCATTTCTTGAATAGAAAGTGAATTTTTGTTTTAGAAAAATGAAGCTATTTCGACCTTTTTGTGGATACAGTAATTTAATGTCGACAACACTGTGACTGTTCCAAAAATATTGTAAACTGCTGTGAAACAAGACAACCAACCCATGCAAGAATACATGTATGTTGTATGGTAGAGAACGTAATTACGAGGAAATGTCGCAAATTAAATTGAAAACAGTTCATTTTCTCGAATTGTTTCAATAATGTGTTTTTTTCCAAGGCTCTTCAGCAATATCAAATGAACGTGATGGCAGCAACAGGATACAAAGCTGGTTTATATGCTCCATATTACCTAAATTTTGGTCAAGCATCTTCGCGACTTTTGGGACACGCTCTGTCAGGAGCTATCGGTAACCACATACAATCAGAAAACTTTGCCTCTGCTCTACATGCTTATCGACTGGGTCAAGAAAGATTTTCGAGGGTAAACTTCTGTACATCTTTTCGTGATATGTCTGACAGTGTGTCAGTTATAGGAACATTGCATAAAAGCGAACATTTTGCCAAAGTTTATGAACATCTGGTTGGAACGCTTTGAGTATTGCAAACTGTAGTTTTATAAAATTGTTTTGTCCAGACGCATTACTTCCGCTCGAAACGATATTGATATCTCAGCATAAAAAAGGCACTTATTAATGTGTTTCATGTGCAATCTTGATAGTAACACCAGCTTGCAGGACATTTTAATAGGTCTTAAAAATAAGAACCAGAATGTAGAGTTGTGCATTACTATTCGCTGTTGTCTGTATGTATTTGTTTAGACTTCTGGAATGTTTTGAAATGGAAACAGTGAGCATGGTTTTAAGATTTGGGTGCGATATTTTGCATAGATCAACAAATTAAACAACCAAACATCGTGCGTTGCATTTATTTGCAGTTTGAGCCTATCAAGAATTTTAAAAAGGATGTGATGTGTGACACGCCTTCTCCTTCAAAGTCGGAACGTGCCTCATCCACAGAGCCAGCAAAATCAGAATCGCCAAAAAGTAGCTGGTCTTTATCGCCATCTAGTGAGCATTCAGCAAAGACCAGCGAAGTCGGTCACAGCATCGAATCAATTATGAGTAAATCTTCCAAACCGCTCTCGGAAAAATCGTGTCGAAAATTGCAATCCGATTCAAATTCCGAGGGCCAAAGCAAACGACGAAAAGTTTCAAATGAGTTTCCTGATGGTTTTGTGGAACAATCAAAAATCAATCGAGATGTGTTGAATCGTTTCCAACAACATTTCTTGTATCATCCTTATTATAACCGCATTCTTGATCCCCGGCGCATGATGATGTCTTCATCCTTCCCTAACTTTTATCAAAAACCAACGAGCTCTTTTCTGTCATCCAGCTCACTTCTTGAAAGAGCAGATTCCAACAGTAAGGAGTTTGACGACTCGAAAAAGGAAGAGCATGACACACGCAAAAGGCGTTGCTCTAACGTGGGTGAAAAGCAGTCGCAAAGTACCAGTGATTTAAAATCACTCAGCCAAAGAGCAGATGCGTCGGTAGAAGCTTTGGATCTCAGTGTGAAGCAAACTAAGGAAAGCTCAAAGACAGTGTTTACCGCAGTACCAGGTATTGATCACTCGTCTTTGGATCCCAAGCGGTGCAATTCGCCAGAAAGACAAAACTACACACACCTGGCAAAACCTGAAAAAGTAAGATTGCAGTAAGGTTACAATTGTGGCCGAGGCTTCTTGCTGCTTGTGACGCCATTTTTACGTCAGTCTTGTTAATGCGTCGCAAAAACATTCCTGCTCTTCCAGCAATAAGTGATCAAAAGGTTTAAGTTATTCGTGTCGGCATTTCCTGTATATCACCCATGAAATTAGAAGAATGTTGAATTGAAGTATTATCTTTAATAATTTAAAAAAACGATCTACAAACTTGTAAGTTTGCTAGTAAAAAATGTGCCGTATTTGTAGCACTAAGAGCTCAGCAAAATACTTCTGAGCCAGCTGTGGAGCCATGACTAGAGCACGATTTGTACCTAACAAATTATATCTAGAAAGATATGCTTCACTTTTCAAATTAAATTCGTGACAAAAGAATGCACAGTTGTTTTCTACAAAGTAAACTCAACCTTTTCCAATTGTGAATAATATCAGTGCAGTTACTGCTGAAATCTAGCAATCCGGACCCAACTCTTTAGTGTCATGAAGGGTTGCTACCGCCAAAAGTTTTTTGACTTTTGTCGTTGACCGCTTCCAATACGAGCTTGTACCAGTTAGCCAGAAGTGGTTACCAATATATCGACCCTTTGCAGTTATTTTAATTTTTTTTCAAATTTGGACAAAGCTTAGGCTACTTTTTCTAGTTTCTGTATTACTCAGAAGCCACAATCTACCTTTTTCCATAGATTTCTCCATCCTCTAATGAAAATAGAACAAAAAGACTTTTACCATCAGAAGAATTAGAAATGATGAAGGAACGTGGAAAATCTTCACATTCTGCTGCATATTATTCAGCTGCAAGGTGACTGCAGAAATGAATCTGAAGTTTATTAACACGGTCAGAACATCAGTGATTTTCAGTTTGTTTCATTCATCTGTTCAATCTTGTTTTTCAAACTCGCATTTCGTCTCAGGAAAGTCGCGCTGTAGCAACTCCATAAAAGTTTACAAACGCATCACGGTTTTCAACAACCTCCGATAGTTCTCCAAATTCCACACCAAAACGCGGCCAACCNAGATCTGAGATGCAGTCACGCCACCTGGTTCTTGGCGGGTCTCTGAGACGGTTTCTCGTGAATGTATCCAGCAGCCATTGTTTCGCTAACTTTTCTTGAGGCATACTGGCCACACGACCGGACCATCGTAACTAGAGAAGTGGCTAGACATCCAATGCTTTATGAAATGCAATTCTGCACACATTGCCGCGATGCATTATACCGTGAACTCACCCTAAAGTCCTAGGGCAAAATGAAAAGCAACATGTTTTACAAACTCTGCAAATGTTTCATTAAAGCCCTGCTTTCTGTTTTTGACACTGGGCCAAGCTCTAGCGTATCCTCTACCAACAACAGTAGTTTNACTGATAAAGATTGTGACTTAATGCAAATTTGTTTTTCACTTTAAGCATTTCTCATTACTGTAGCTTTCAAAAAATATATAAAANTAACTGGGTGGCCGTATTTTCAAAATCGTCAGGAATGAGACGTTTTGTTAAATATTATCGTAAATAGATTTATTCAGGTTTTATTACTTATCATTTTCGTCAGATCGTATAACACCGAAACAACTTCAGAGGGACATGACGGAATCAATATTGGAAGTTTTGTGCCCACTTCAGTCAATGCTGGTTGCTTATCACGTGTTACAAACACTTGCACCACTACTCCGCCTGAAACTCTGAAGGATCTTGTATTGAACAAAGAAAAGATGCAATTGGGCTTACAGTAGGTTTAAACAGGCCCACAAACGCTTTTTCCCTGAAATGTGTTGTGTTTTTGTACTAAAAAGTAAATCTTGTTGCTTTTCATGCTCTTGTGGTATCAGAACTGTTTCATGGGTGCCGGAAGGGATTTGGGCAGGGGGCCTTGGCCCGCCTTGGGTTTTGAAATTTGACGGTGTGCTATTACATTTTCAGAAAAAAGTTTTTTTTCTTAGTTTCGAGTGGGTAAAATTAAATTTCACCACTTATGGCCCCTCTGGATAAATCCACTATTGCCCCCCTTAGAATGAATCCTTCCGACGCCCATTTATTATCTGCCCATGATATCAATGATGTGCTTTGAATAAGCTAATAGTTCGAAATGAGATGAATTTAAACGAATTTTTAACAAAAGGGCAACGTGTTTTAGTTTTATCAAACCACGCAAAAAGCGTTGATCTGATATACGAGAACGTATTTGTTGACATTTATGCAGACTTGCACCTCTGCGCCGAAAAGTTCCGGGAAAAAAGAAAGAACTACTGGCTTGTCCCATGCCTGGTTGTGACGGTGAAGGGCACTCCACCGGCAACTATCTTTCACACAGGAGCTTGTCTGGTTGCCCAAAAGCACCTCGCGGTTTGGTGACGGCTTGCGCAACAGAAGCAAAGTAAGAAACCCGTGTTTACAAGTTTTCAAGCGGAATAAGAGGTCATTGATAAAAATGTGAGGCTTCTCTGGTCACACTGAAACTCTGCTGTGTTCTTAAAGAATCGAAAAATTTTAATCTGCAGAGTGGCTCTTAGAAAATTTCAATCGTGGTAAAAGTGCATGCGAAGTATTTATTTGACAGATGCCCCACAGAAGGTTGCAATGGACTTGGTCACGTGACCGGAAACTATACGTCACACAGAAGGTAACGCGATCTTGTTGATTATCCTTGCAAAAACAGAAACCTGGTTAATGCAGTGAAATTTTTCAAAAAATATCACTTGCAGAAGATGAACATGGCACTTAGCTTTTGCTTCATTTGTGTTTTAGCCTGTCGGGATGTCCTCTAGCCAAACGCAATAGAGCAATAGAAGTTGAAGCAAAGTCAAGCAATCCTTTACAGAATAGTTTGCTTGCTAAAATGACTCAGCCTCAAGTTTATTCCAATACCTCGTCGGGTTCGAAAATCTTTTGCTGCAACAGCCAAGCAGGTCATGCCAGAGGAACGACAGCAGAACACGGTGATCATTTTTTGTAACTCTTTTATTTTAGGCGTTTCGTTTAAAGTTAATTACAACATTTTTATTGAATCTATTTCCAAGTTTTTATTCTGCAGTGGAAAACATTGATGAAAAACTTCGTAAACGACAGCAATTTATTCTAAGTATTTCTTGACATGTTGTCACACGATAAATATAACTCTCATTTTTTCATTCAATTATTTTCCCACCCGCTTTTCCTCTGGGGACGGTCGCGGGGCAGCAGCCCCAGGAGGACTCGAAATACCTCACGGTTTCAGCATCTTCTGATAGATCTGCTGCCACCAAATCAAAACAGAGCCAAGCAATGTCGGGCATACGATCACCCCACCTGTTCCTTGGTCGACCTCTGGGCCGCTTTCTCGTGACTGCAGCCAGCAGGACTAGCCTNGCCGATTTTCCTTGAGCATCCTGAACACGTGGCCGACCCATCATAACTGAGATCTCTCTATTCGGATGAGAAGTGGTTCGACATTCAGGGATTTACGAATTTCACAGCAGCTCTCTTTGTCGCGAAGCGTCATGCTGTGAACTCTTCGCAAAAATCCCATCTCTGCCACTTGCACTCGAGATATCACTCTTTCAGTCATTACCCAATTAAGTTTCATGACCATAGGTGAAGATCGGAACAAAGGCCGATTTATAAACAGACAGCTTTGCGGTGCTGGAAAGCTCCCGTATGATGACCACGGAGTTGTAAAACTCAAGCAGAACTGCGTTTTCGTTAACAATCCGTGTATCAATCTCCTTGTTCTGCCTTCCGTCATTCGTGAATATCACCACAAGTTACTTGAACTTCTCGACCTGCAACAATGTATTGTCGCTTGCAGTGCGCACTGGCTTGGGTTTCTGGAGACATAGTACCTCTGTCTTTTTAGTGCGAATTTTAATTCACGCTTGGTCGTACGAAGCTGAAAACCGATCAACTGCATGTTGAAGATCCTCTTCAGAGGACGTCCGCAAAAAGCAAACACAAAAACGTATTTCTTAAAATATAATCAAAACTTTACGAAATATAATGCAGTAAGCACAAGCCACACTGTACCACAGAAATTTCAACATTAAATTTTGGATATATAAAGGTGATTTGTGGAAAATTCCAGAAAACAGGGTTATTCTTGTGCTCACTGAAATAAAAATCACAGGTGATAACGAACTTTGCTTCAACCCAATTTTCTCCCACGAAAGAAGACTCGCACCACATGTGACCGTCTCTGCTCCAACCTCGCCAGCTGGCTCCAACTGGGAAAAAGTTTGCATCTTATCCGACAAAGGCGAAGACAATCTCACAGCAAATGATGAGTTGGAAGAAGTGCAACACTTCAGGGAAATAAGGTTAGAAACAAGATATAGCTATTAATTATGCTGGGTACGAATACGAAAACAGTACGAGCGATAATTTGTTGTTAAGGAAGTCTTTGTGATTTCCACTCAACTTCCGTGCATGGGCGTCGGAAGCCTTCTTTCCAGGGTGGGGGACAAAAGTGGATTTTTCCAGAGGTAGCCAAAAAGATCTTTCGAGGGTGGGCCTAAAGTGTTGAAATTTCATTTTACCCGCTCGAAACTAAGAAAAAAACTTTTTTGGTAACAATGTAATAGGAAAAGATCAAATTTCAAAATCCAGGGCGGGCCAAAACTCCCTCCTGCCCCCCTTCCGACGACCATGCTTCCGTGTACTTTTGCAATTAGACCGAATGGTTTGTGAGAGTAAACGTTTCAGTCAACAAGTTAGAAAGTGCAACTCTGCTCTGTTGTAACACTGACACGCATTGTTATTCACTTAATGTTTATCTCGAGTTTCGCGAGTCATTAACTGCAGATGCCAAAATACTTCAACATTCTCAGCCACCTGTGCCAGTTTGTTTGGTTCCACCCCAAGTCACGGCCAAACCAGGTCGACCTTAAAAATGTTAAACCTGGAATTTTGTCCGGCCGGGAGTTTCTTTCATTGTGCGTAGTCCCTAAGATGGTTGATAAATGGTTTCGGGTTGTAAATTCCGCAGTGATATTTATTGCATTTTAACAGAACGATTCTTTTTAACGATTCTTTTAAATAAAACAATTTCATTGGTTGGCGCTCTTATGAATACAAGGAAGTGTTTATCCAAAAATTCGATTTATCCAGAAACGACGGGATAAGCTGCAATTAGTTGAATATAAACAGAGAAGCGCAATGCAAGCAAGCCACAAACTTAAACCTGCTGTTTTTTTCAAGCGATTGCACTCCTGAAGTTGAGCCCTGCGCAAACGACGCGAATAAAACTACTGACGTGGATGTTCAAAATCGAGGTGTTGCACGAATTCCAATCAGTGCGGAAGAAAAAGTGCATTACGCAGAAAAACCAGAGACTCACGACCATTCACGGAAGACTGACAAAGAAAAAGAGCTTATTGGATATTTGGCAGGCATTGCTTTGCCTCACTCTCGAGTATGTCTTAAAAATCAATTTCTTTGTTTCAACACAGGGGTCCACACCAGGCGAGCATATTTTTTCAAGCTTATTGCGCCGCTGATTAGAGTATTTCCACATTGAAACTTGAAAGCAAAACCGCATGGCTAAGAGAAAGTTATTCGTGTTGATTATTGTTGATAATCTGACACCTGAGAGTAGGCCGTGGCTTGTTTGTGCAAAAATATTATAAAAAATGTGGGGCCTCCTATGAAATTAACAGCCACAGCCATAAGCATTGTAAAACGTCATTCTAGCCATTGTTAACTTCGAAATCAAAAATGTTTGATGGCTTTATGACAAAAAAAAACGCAATCGCTCTTAAAACTCAGCTGGTGGTCTCACTCGTCGGTTTTCCCACTAGTTTTGCTTTTTGAATAAAATTAACTGTTGCTGCGATTTGTGAAGCCTGGCGTATATTATTCAAGAAAACTTTTTTTTCAGGAGTTTCCAACTATCCACAATTCCTGCGCCTATTTCAAGCAGCTCAAGTCTTGTCTGCGAGATTTGACAAATGAAGAAAACCGCGCTCTCTACGAGGCGGTTCGTTTGGCGCTACCAAGTGGCTACAACTTGGAAGAAATTTTGTCGTGAATTTATTCTGGCCTCGGCGCTCGCTTTCGGCATGAGGTGGCTCATGTTGGGGGGCGATGCATAGCTGTGTCTACTTTCTCTTGCAGGTGTGCATTTGAGGAAGTTTGTTCATACGTCGTTTCGTACGCTGGATTTGAGAAAAGATGTAGGTGTACGAACATCGAGTTAACTAGTTGTACAAGTATCCAAGAAAGTTATAGATTTAAACTGTTCTGTTACCTGTTAAATATTTACTTGCTATTCCGCCATACTGACCAGTCATTTGATAGCAACTACTTGAGCAAAATTTCTAAACCTGGGTTTGGTTGATTCGAACAAAAAAGTGATATTTACTCGGTGCGACAAAAATTGAAAGCATGATTGTGGCAACGAGGTCTTTCGTGCATTGTAAAACTTACCAACAGTACGAAAAAAATTTAAGACATTGCTTCTTATAAATAGGATGTATTGTGAACTGATCAAAAGTTTTTCTTTGTGACCAACAAATTTCCTGTATAATTTGTTTCTCTCGCATAAAATATTTGTGGCGATTTTTCAAAAATATACTGAGTAATAACCGATTTGTAAATAATGGCGTTCACGTAACGTTTTGCGGCTACTATTGTTCACTCGCATGACATTTCTGAAGCGTTGGAACTTTTTCTTGATACTGTTGTGGATTTTCTTGTATGATTTAAAGCTGCGTTTACCTATTGATGAAAACCTTATCAGTAGAAATTGTTTTTTTGCTGAGATTGTCTGTGGAGCATATTTCGTGATAAAATACGAAGCAAAAAACTTTAAATCTAAACTTGGAGTTTTGTTGGTCTTGCTAAAATATAGAAAAATTAATTTGCTGCTATGACTCACTTCCGTGGCGCATTTGAATAAAAACTGTCATGCCCAGGTGTTGAGAAACAGCTTTGTTATCTTATCAGTTGCCGATTTTTGTGTCTTGTTTCGCGGAATGCTGACACACTTGCTTGCATATTTATTATTGTTGTATTTAAATTAATGATATAAAAGTTAAACTTTCCTACCGCCCATCATTCTTCAGAGATTTTGCTTCCACGCATTTGTAAAAATAAATGTTTGTGTACTGTAAATATGTTCAAAATCATAACATGTTTTAAAACTTTTCCGTTACACTCGTCTGTTAATTCCCAACCAAAACAAAATTTTACTCCAAACGTCAAAAAAGCAAACAGCACAAATGCCACCTATTCGAACTTAAAAAGCGGATTATAAGACGTTACCCAAGTATTTCTTCCTTAACAGCCGTGTTGGACGTGTGTCTGACTGACAGATGAAATCATCGTCTTATTTCAAGCTCAGGTTCTCCACCTTACGCTCAGGACTCCACAAACCAATGTGTTTTTGTAGCAAAAGGCGCTTCATTTAGAAATTCCGTATGAACCCAGACAACTTTCATTCTGGGCGTTTGTTTATCTTTTTACCAAGCTTTTTCTTTCATTACGAAATATGTAGTTTTTGGGATTTACAGAAACGAACATGTTATGTGTTAGCTTAATTGTTGATTTCACAAGTGGTTCTTAACCCTTTCTCAACCACGCCTCCCTTAAGTAGTTTTCTTTTGTTTCAAGCCGCCCTGATTTTAAATAAGTTGTAAAAGTAAATGTATTTATTGGGAAATTTATGGATCAAAATTTTCATGTTGTAGCGGGAGTAAAGGCTTGTGCCCCTCTGAAAATTTATTGATGCCCCCCTGGGTAGGCGTGCCCCCCCCGGTTAAGAACCACTGCTTTAGACAGTAAGCAAGACATCTTTGACACATACCACATATTAGATGGATATTTTCACAATACAAGTCACTACCTAAGAATATGGAAATGATAGTGATTAAAATTTTAGGCTCATTTATTACTATTACAAGGTCGAATGTCTGTAAGGATTGATTACCCAGGGCAATTTCTCTGTTTTTAATTTGGTGTCCCTAGTTGTTGTTTTGCGAATGTTCGTGGTGATGTTGTGATGAATTGTAATTTCGCACTCGGTAAGATACACAGATTGTAAATTTGCAAAGAGATTATTTTATAAATAAAAGTAAGTTTTTCGTGTGTGCATTTTTGTTTTCTACAATCGAATTGGGGCATGTTTGTCAACATACTCTTGTTTCAGCTTTTAGCTTAGGCACACTGCTGTTGTTGTTGCCTCTAAAATTTAGTGATTTTGTGAGACTGAAGTTGATGTTGTTTCATAATCATGAAAAAAGAAAGGTATTATAGCCGATCCTAAATACAAATTAAGACATAAAGCTTCAGACTTATGACATAAACCATCAACACCTTTTGGAAACTGCGACTAGTATTTCATTGATACTCGAGGAGGAAAGTTGCAGCCAGCTTGCAAGGAAATTTTGGACACCGAACAGTATAGCGTCTGGATATTTTTTGGAAATACCTTCAAACAATTACGCAGAGAGGTAAGGCTAGGTTTTATCCTTCCTCGAGCTGTAAAAATCAGTGTATAGCCCAGCTCTGAGCACCATGAAAGGAGTAACAGTTTTCGGTGAGAATGGCAACATCTTTTGTCATGCATCAGTGCTGTTTTTTATGTAATATACAATACAAAAACAATTAAGTGACGCATACAGAGCGGCTGCGGGATCAATAGCTTGTCATTTGTGGAAACCTGTAAATCTGAAGTTTAGTTTTACATCGTGCAAGGTGCAACATTTTTGTTGTACGGGGTCGCAGGTCTTCATTCACCTGGCACTGGTTAGACATTGCATCTGACAAAATGGTTTGGCAGGAACTGAGACAACTTATAAGTACCGTTATTGTCACGTGATAATTTGATAAGGAGATTGTTGTAGTTCCAAACCTACAGTACCAAACTTTTCATGGACCTAATACAGCAGCTGGAAGTACAAGCTTGTTTCAATCAAATTAATTTTTCTGTGTCAGTCTTAGAGCCTGTTTATTTTACTTAGACTGATAGTTTGTCGATTAAACCATGACCAAATCAAATTTGTGGACAAAAAAAACTGAGGAAGCCATGGATTCCGCTATTGTTTTCACATTAAAATTAAAAGTGGGAAAGCCTCAAGCTCGGCGTTCAAGCTTGGAGGCCGTTGCAGAACAAGCAGTGAGCTCAATATGCTCAACAATTTTCTGGCTGAACTTCTGTTGCTCACATGTCCCATGCTTCATCTTCGCCTTGTCTTCCGCAGAATGACGAACTTCGTCATCCAATCGCGTTTATGTCATCGTCATCCCAACGACGTTAGACTCGCATCCGTGCTGTGCGTCGGCACAACAGTTACAGCCAGCGAATATCACTGTCTCTTGTTTTTTCTGTTTTTCTTCGCTTCTTATATTTGTTTGTTTTGCTAAATATGACATTGCTAACCCACCTCCATGCGACCTCAAATCATCCTGTTTAAATTACATTTATCCTACGAGGTTTAACCAATTCTATTGTTCCCGTTTCTAAATGCATCCGCCAGACTAGGGGTCGGCAACCTACGGCACGCTTGCCACAATTGGCACGCCAAGCAACTTTCAGTGGCACGCAGAAGTTCCAAGTTATACATAACAATTTTGTTATCATTCACGTAGAGGGTATATTGACCTTGACTTGTATAAAAATACGTATGTTGTTGGCACACTGAAAGATTTAAAACCTTATGTTGGCACACATTTAGCAAAAGGTTGCCGACCAGACCACCTTTGTGCTTTGCTTTTGAAAGTAATTTTTTTTCTTTTCCAATCTTTTGGTTTAGGATTTCACACTTTCGCTTTTGATGTTGGTTCACCAAAACATATTTACATTACTTAAAGCTTGTCCCTTTTGTAATTCAGCTAGTCTTGCTTGCAACCAGCATTTTCACATTCAGCCTTCATCTCGGCACTGTTGACTGACCTTTCAATACAATTTTGCGTCGTACTGTAACTTCTCCGCGGTCAAAGCCGCGAATGTTCCAGCACACTACACTACCTGTTGTTTGGCAGAGATGTAAGTCCGACCGGCTTTCGGGCCAGGTTTCGTGCCGCGTTCGGGCTTATGTTTGCCAAAATGTTTCGGGCCTTTTTCGGGCCTGCATACAAATTTTTAAAAGTAATATAGAGTAACGATTTTTTCGTTCGTGACTTAGATTTGTTGTGCTCACCGCCGTGACTTCTGGGCATGGAGTGAAGGTGATTTTCTTCAGCTAACGTTAGAATTGCAAACACAGCTGCGTACTTTTGTTCTCTGCCCGGATTAGTCTCACACGCTTTTTGAGAAGCTGACAGCGGTGTGGAAATTAGCACGCGATGGAAAAGACCAATCACTTACGCAATTCTTGAGTTGTTTGAAGAAACGATTGCATAATTTCCTTTGAAGTGCCAAGCTGCACCTAGTAGCTGCAACAAGCAAGTTCTGCACGAGGTGTGTGTTATATAATACAGCTTTGTAACGTTATATGTACGATTAACGTTTATTCATGTGATCAAGCTTTTCATAGCAATGATTAATTGTGAATTACTGTATTTAGTCATGTTTACTTTGCTGCGCCAACAACACCCTGGAGTTGCGCGTATCTTCACTTCATGTCGGGTTCGAGCTCGGATTGGAATCGGGCTTCAAAATGAGGCCCATTTGCACCTCTGATTTTGGCATGTCGATTTACAAAATCGAATACTTCGCAAGCATATCTTTTTTCTTTAAGCGATGTCAAAGACTGCGAACACATTTTCCAATCCTCATACACTATATCACAAGCTTCCCTGCTGCAACAACCACGTCTATTTTTCAATGTAGAGGACAATCCTATCCGAAACAACTCAACGTCAGCCAGCTTCAGCATCATCACTTGCAACTTTTACGACACTTTCACGAGCACATAAACTTCAAGACGAAGTATTCTTTCTCCAATCAAAAAAATTACCAGCCTATTGCCATCCCTGTTCCCTCTCTTCACTTTTTTTTGGGATTAAACCTAACTTTTTTAACCTAAAGTTAAACCTACTGTAACTTTACCTACTGTAACTTACCCCTAATCCTGAACTAGAGGTTCCCAAACTGGATACGTGCACCCCTAGGGCAGGGGTGACGAACCTATTTGCTATCGTGGGCCACTTTGTCAGTTACTGCTGAGTAAGCGGGCCGCACAAATTTTTAGTCATACTATGAAACCTGTTAAAAACGAAACAAATTGTTCATCAACAGAAAGAAACAACAAACGAAAGTAATAACTGCTGGTTATTACTTTCGCGCCTGAACGTTTCGCCTGGATGCTTCGCGGGCCGCACGAAATTCTTTTGTGGGCCGCATGTTCGTCACCCCTACCCTAGGGGTACCTTGCCTATTTGAAGGGGTACATTTAAGGTTAGAAATAAAAGGGAAAAATATTTCCACATAGGTTATTATTCATTTCGAAATGTTTATGCATACATCTGTGAATATTATTTTCAAAATCGTTATATGCTTATTGGTAAAGATATTTTTGTTATTTTCCTCAACCTTTTTGCCATAGGAAATTTTAGGGTACACATGCTCATCTATCGAAATGCTGAAGAGGTGCATCACCAGAGAAAGTTTGGGAACACCTGTCCTAAACCTAAACCTGGGCGACAGCGACAGACTATTGGTTCACTGATTTGCATGGAAACAAGTGAAACGGAACATTAGCAGAACGGTGAAAGGGAAAGAACAGCAGCAAAGAGTCATGTTGTTAGATTTTGAAACTTTGCAAAAAATAAAAATTTTCGCCTATTTGGCAAGCAGACCGCAGCGGCCCGTAGTGGTCCGGAATGATGTAACCACTAAAAAAGTTGTTAACGGACTGTTTCAAAACCTTCAGCTGACGGCCCGAAGACTGGACTATTAGCGGCCCGTGCCATCTTTACACAGTAGATAACGGAGAACAGACAATAGAGTAGAATAAAATAACAGCAGTAAGAAACAAACTGTACGTCGAGTCAAAATGGATCAAAAAGATGCAATCTCGTATAAAGTCAATTATAGCCAAACGCCGCTTTGTTGCTTTTTGGAAAAAGATCTGAACTTTTTCGTTAATAACGTTGGGTGTGGAATTAATGAAAAATGATTCAATGAAACGTCTTTTTCTAAAATCATTTTCAAAACCAACAATCTGAGTTCATTCGATGTTCCAATTCTAATGTAAGTTTGGCAAGCGCACTTTTTTCAGGATGAAAATGTTTTGTATAGTTAATGTGTTCTTGTGTGTGTTGAATGACCTTTTTGTTTCGCCAAAGTACTTTTGGTCGCAGTCACCACACGGTACGCAATATAGCGCCCTTTCCAGCGCCCACCCCTCCGAAACAAAGATACTTACTCTACTCACCACATACATTACGGAAATACGAAGGGCGTTTTGTACATTAGAAAAGTTAATTACATGTATCAAATGTATACCAAATTGCGACATAACTTGCCTAGTATATGTGAAATTGAAAGTAATAGGAAACATACAACCCTTCTGCAGCAAACCTGAAATAGTGTAGTACTTTTATCTTAACATAAACTGCACGATCGTGTGTTTCATTTACTTTCCTCATGTTCATTCCCATTTTTTTGATGTACATTTGTCACTTTCTGAAGCACATTGTATTTTTTGGCGCCCCCTTTGGCCCAGCGCCCCAGACAGCCGCCTAGTTCGCCTGATGGTAGCGCCGGCCCTGATTGTTTCTGTTTATTAGCTGAGTCATATGAAACAATAAATGAATCAATGTGTTATGTAAGCAGATGCAAAAATGAATGGAACCACTTTCTCTTGTACTGCTGAGCTGAGAAACAAAACTGCACCCTTTGTTGTACAAATGCGCTTAGGTTTTCGCAAGGTACTTGTGTTAAATCTGGATTCAGATTTTTAGGTAACAACATCAACAAAAGAAGTCAGCCTTTGGTCTCTGATTCCGTAGTAACTTATATATTTTAATAAATGTCATTTTTGCGACCAAGAAATTACCAAAAGTTTCAATTTTATCAGAAAAAATAAGCAATTCTAAAACAAGTTCCACAGTTCAAGTTTTATCAATTTTCATGCAGTCCTATAAAAGGTCAAAGAGGTAAGTGCGGTGCACTTGCGCTGCATGCGACTGCAACCCATATAGGGTGCGTCTATAAGCTCTGAAGGAATTCGGTAACGGAAGAGAGAAGCCGGAAAATGTGAATTGTCCGCCTGCAAGCAAGACTTTACGCTCTTGTCTCAAATACATTCCAAGAACAAACGCTCTGAAAAAAATATTTGAAAGGGGTTCGAATTTTAAAAAGTAGCAATTGGAGTATAAATCTGATTGCAAGCGTTTCAAATGCGAACGGTAGCTTTATGTACAAGTTGTCTCCGAGCCACGTTTGTCACTCAACGTTTTTAGGCATTAAACAAAATTTATGCAAAATTTTTACCTGCGCAGAAGTCTTAAACTTTTCAGGAGTGTCTTTCTCCATTATCGTGTTAGTGGCATCTGAGAGCTGCACTGACATTGAAAATAAACGTGGTTGAACCATGAAATGAACTGGGAAGACTTTCTTAGGTTAACCAGATTTTCATATCAGTCAGGTGTATTTCCATTTGTTGCTTTTCTACTTAACTTATTTAATTTCAGATTTTTGGTGTTTTTGCTTATGCATCGTGTAAGTTGCCATCAAGTTTTATGGAAAACAGCGATCGCTTTCAGGAAACAAGAAAACATTCATTTTTCGCAGACAGCACAATGCATATANGAGTATGCTACACACCTCGTAGGGAGGATTGTAGACAATGGAGTGCGTTCTTATCGGCTTCTTGACATGATCCTGAAAAGCATGAATTACTATAGAACCCAGTTTGTAAGCATCCTTAAATTATGTTGGTTAACGTCTCAAGCTCACCACAACACTGCTGGAAATCTTGCAATTCAAAGAGAATAATGTTACTTTCAAAAACCTCGTCGTACCCCAATCAGAAACAAAATACTTTTAATCGCATATCGATTTTTAAAGCAACAAGGGATAAAGGGAACAGCAAAGTGGTGGATAAAGAGTCGTTGCGTTTTTCATTTAGCAAATTGTTACAAATATAAAATTTCTTAGACCTATTGGCCCAAAAACATTTCATTTGCAATAACAACAAACCCCTATGAGCAAAATGTACTAATCCAGCAGTAGACACTTCAGCTTTCAAACTATATGCTTGTATTAGAAAATCTGCAAGCATTTACTTTCCAAGCATTCATCGGAGTTTGTCCAACGGCGTTTTTCTTTTTTGGAGCAGGAGAACTTACACAGATAACAGTGATGAGAATGAGGACCAAAAGGAACAAGAAACTTCCAACAATCAAAAGAACGAAAAGCCACGCTAAAAACGAAAAACAATTGTGAAGGTAAAGCATTTGCAAATAAACTTGTGCTTAAAGGGTTCACATAGCCAGGACCGTTCCAAAATTGTGATGTCACTTTGCATAATTCAGGCTGTTGTCTCGGGAAGCTTTCGGTAAACTTTGGTCAAAACAATTTTTGTCCTACATCTTGACATGCCCTTATCAAAACGTCAGAATGATTAAACTCTAAAAAACTTATGTGTTTTTGGAATTTGTACCACGCCACGGTTGAGGGATCAGTGGCTGCTTGATGCCACCTGGTTTTAACGAGATCTCCAACCAGTGGCGTAGCCAGGCCAGAAATTTTGGGGGGAAAAATGTTTGATTTTAGGCGAATAGCACTATTTTGTTTGAAAAAACGGCTCTCAAAGCACAAAATGACTATATTTTCTAAAAATTGGGGGGGCATGGCCCCTTCGCCCCCCCTGGCTACGCCTATGTCTCCAACCTTAGTAAATTCCTCCAGACACGTTATACAGGAAATGTTGTAAAGGCTGCTACTGATGGTTCTGTTTTGGTTTAGCTTAACGACATAATTTTAGGTAACTTTAAGTATTTACACGAGTTGACCCCGTCTTAGAGACAAATTTATTTCACATACGGCTGTAACAGTGCATTCCTTCGAAGCCGAAAATGCAAGAACATCTTCCCACTCCATTGTCCTTTGCGGCATCGCATTCCCCGAAAGGCGCATTGCAGTGGCTGTTATCAGAGCAAACGACAGCTATAACACAAAAAAATGTTGTCATTTGTTTTTGCGAGGTTTATTCCGGGTAAAAAAGCATGTTTCCTAATAGTTACTTAAGAGGGATCCTGCACAAGCAACAAAACAAATTTCAGAAGTGTCTGAAAGCGATTCGCACCTATTGGTATAAGCTGTAGACATTGGTTTACTCGATCTATAGTGGCAAGTGTTCAGTTAAAAATTTGTTGCAGAGAACCATAAAAACCAAATGCAAGAATAAACAGTGCATGCAACAATCACCGTTAAATCAGTAAATACGCCGATACATGGGCGTGTCATAGGCATTGCCCCTTGTTCTATTACAGAGTGATAACGAGAACAAAGGTGTCCCTTTTTATAAACAAGCTGGTAAGTAGCCTAGTTACACGTTCTATCAATAGCGGCTTAAAAGAAATTTATTGCAAACACTGGTATGTTTCATAAAATTTTTGTAATGGCACATTAATATTTTTCAAGCTCAAAATTGTGCGAGTCCTTACGAGTGGGGGGGATGAGGAAGGCGGTTGTTGTTAGACAGCTGAAAATGCAACAGAGAGATCAAATAAGAAAATTTGACACGTTTTGACAAAATTCCGGAAAAGTTTCTTATTTCCTTAGAAGATTCAAATTTCTGTGAAAACTTCTTGAAACTGATGCGAAAATGACCTTATTTTTATCTGTTCGGAAAATTACACAGCGAAAAGAGGAAAAAACTGGAAAATGGAGCAAAGTCTTTGACCTCCCAGTGATTTTGGTCTAGTACCGCTATGTTTGAGCAGAACACGTAAAAGCGCCAATCATTTCCAATCTTTATGCATTTCTTCACTAATGCACTTTAATTTGTGAACAATTTTTAGTTTGAAAGTGTTACGTAATAACATGAAATTTGTAAATGCGTAGCGTTGCGTGTTATCAGTGAAATGGATGCATTGTTCATTAATTTGATCAGTTTGGATTCCCCTCCTCAAATGGTCACATCCCCTCTCGCTCATTTGCTGACACGGTGACCGTGTGAATCATTCACCCTGAACATGTGGTTCTACAGTTTCTTAACTTCTCTTATTTTATTTCTGTCCAAACTAGGAAAGTAGATGTGTTCAAAAAGCTTCCCTGCGATTGGTGTATAGCAGGGGTATCAAACATGCGGCCCGCGGGCGCATGTGGCCCGCGAGGGCATCTTGTGGGTCCGCGATGCGTTTTGGGGAATTTTTATACAATCAACATTTAACTTATTTAGTTTTTTCACCGGTGTTTTAAAAGTGCTCGGATAGCGAGTGAAGTTCCTTTTGAACGAACGTAGAGACTGCTAGAAATGATTTGCCTATAACTCACGATACTTTTTGCAGGAAATAAGATGTAAAAACTGTTTCTTGTAAGGTTGAAGTACCGTCACTGTTTCGTCAGCGTCATAATACGGCGGCCCTCGGGTTACTTTGTACGTCCTAATTTGGCCTTCGGAGCAATTTGAGTTCGAGACCCCTGCTGTAGTGTTGAAATTGTACAAAAATTCTATGAAGACAACTTTGTTGCTCTTTCATGACTATGTTATGTTGCACCTGAAATTGAATACCGTAGATTTTTTCTCAGTCATATTCTTTAGTGTCATTGATAGCAAAGAACGAAATGAAAGAAAGAATTTTTGAAGCACTACAATATAAAGTCTTAGCTTGTATACTGAGGTGTGAAATATTATCTCTTCTACAGAAATCAACCTATCTGGATGTGGGCTAAAACGTATTAAATTAAGAAGCAAATTAAAGTTGTCTAATCCATATAGATATGGCACGGGCCAGCACTTTTGCAGTCCGGCCCGCCCGGAGCTAACAAGAAAACGGCAGGCACGTCTATGATCAACCACAACTTATTTTCCGGCCCGGACCGGCCCGTGGCCCGTAATATACTTTAACCTCAAAAGCAAAGTAACAACGCATAAGTTTCAGTTGATCGTCTTTTGGGCGATAAAACTGTTATGAGAGTTGAGCCCTGTATTGGCTATTACTTAACAAAAATGCTGGTACACCTGAACAAAGAGAACGGCATATTCAACGTAACGCTTAACAACACATCGCTTAACATACATCGCGTAACGCTTAACAATACAAAAACCATGTAGTCTTAATGGCTATAGGACCGCCAGAGCACTTATAAAAACGTATTCGTCCGCCACCTGTAACGTGACACTAACACACGACAAGTGTGTGCTAGGCTGCACTACACTTGCTAGTAACACACTGAACCTAAACCTTAAACCCTAACACCTAATCCTAAACTTGGGGTTCCCAAACTGGGTACATGTACCCCTAGGCTAGTAAGGGTACATTTGCCTATCTGAAGGGGTACATTTGAGGTTAGCAATAGAAGGGAAAAACATGTTTGCATATTATTCATTTCGAAATATTTCTGCATACATCAGTTAATATTATTTTCAAAATCATTATATGCTTAATGGTAAATACATTCTTGTTATTTTCCACAGCGTTTTTGTCATAAGAAATTTTAGGGTACATGCTCATCTATCGAAATGCTGAAGGGGTACATCGCCAGAGAAAGTTTGATAACACCTGTCCTAAACCTAAACCCAGTCCCTTCGCCACAGTGGAGCTTTGGTGGGCTTAGTCCCCCAAACAAAGCTCCAAGCCCCCAAATTTAAACACGAAACACTATAAATCAATGGAGTTTTTGTCAATTTTTAGAATGTCAAGCCACCCCACACAAACGCAACCCCCCGCAGAAATGCAAAGCCCCCCTATTGAAAACTTTCTGGCGACGGTTCTGCCTAAACCTCAGCGACAGCGACAGACTATAAATGAAAGTGTTTGTTGCTTTGATTGATTCATAACATGGTTCACTGGCTTGCATGGAAACAAGTGGAACGGAACAATAGGAGAACGGTAAAATGGAGAGAACAGCAGCAAAACATTTTCTTGTTAGATTTTGAAACTGCAAAAAACAAAAATTTTTGCCTAATTGGCGAGCAGACCGCAGCGACCCGGAATGACGTCACCGCTAAAAAAATTATTGTTAGCGGGCTGTTTCAAAATCTTTAGCGGACGGCCCGAAGACCAGGCACGTCGCCAGGATTTAGCAGCAGGGGGGGCCAAAAACCAGAAGGGGGGTCACATTTTTAAAATACAGTATTTGATGTATGCAGCAACCAGGGGTCCAAACGTGAAATG
>JGI24159J19872_10000383_pt1 | contig 37478 bp, 18 predicted proteins | sample Ectturendosymbi4_FD_19872 | JGI IMG/M metagenome (IMG submission 19872) | reverse complement strand
CTCTACAAATAGTCTGCCGTCGAATCGCCGTACTTTTTATTCTGGCATCAATTTAATTTTCAACTGTGAAGTGATCAAAACAGAAACTTCTGACCGGTGGTAATATTGTGCGAGGCCGCTTGGCCTTGCGCTATTTACTTTACGAAGTTCATTGGTTCATTTGTTGCAGCAAAATTACAGCTTGACTCATAATCAAAAACAATAAAGCACGATGCAAGATATCAAGATGACAATAACATCAATGCACAGCTCTTTAGAATGAAGTCGACGATAAAACAGGAAAACAATCAAAATTTGAAAAGAACAGGTTTTTCAGGTTTTCCTTATTTAAGTGCTCAGGCCCTAGCCCCGGGGTCTGCAACACTTCCATCCCAAATGTATCCAATTGTGCATCGCAATTCTAAGAAGCGGCCCTGCTCAAAACGGATGTTGTACGCATCATTCATTAATCGACGCTCACGCTTCGACTGAAGTAATTCCACATTCGTTCAGAAACCATGTCTATGGTGGCCCATGGCTGTCAAGTGTATTTTCAAATATTTTAATGCGTTTTCATTTTCATTTCGAATTCGTTTTCAATTTCAGTTTCAATTTCAGTCGCATTTTCAATTGCGTTTTCAACTTCAGTTTTATTTTCGTTTCAATTTCGTTTTCAATTTCATTTTAAACTTCGGTTTCATTTTCAATTCCGTTTTCAATTTGTTTTTCAATCTTGTTTGCAATTTTGTTTGCAATTTCGTTTTCAAATTCTTTTTCAATTTCATTTTCAATTTCGTTTCATTTTCGTTTTCTGACTTTGAAAACGAATTTAAAAATGAAATTGAAATGAAAATGAAATGACACTGAAAACGAAAATGAAACTAAATTGAAAATGAATTTGAAAACGAAATTATAAATGAAATTGTACATGAAAACTGAAAACGCACTTGACAGCCATGGGCTACCATACATGTCACTGTTTTTTAAACCAACTGTGTGGCAAACCATTCCGGTACCTCAAAGCACTTTTATTAAAATCATATTTACCAAAAAATCTTGGGGTTTGTTTTTAATTAGATATATGTGGTTTAGTGGTTCTAGTGACAATCGTGTGGTTTTTAGCAGGTGGCGGAGTCGGAAGTAAAATATCCGACTCCCGATTTCCAAAATTTCCGAATCCGACCTTTCCAAAATTTCCGACTCCGACTCCTTAACATAAAGGGAATAAAATTTAGCTGTTAAAATCAATGGAAATCGTGGTACACAGCAGGAAACCTCCGTTTCAACAAAAATTTCAAATGAAATTGCACCATTTCAACAGGAATTCTCAATTTTAGAGTGTGATGTAAAAATGATCCAATTGGACATCCTGAGTCGGAGTCGGACAAAAACATCCGACTCCGACTCCCGGTGTTGCTAGGAATCCGACTCCGACTCCACCCAAAACCTCCGACTCCTTACGACTCCGGCCCCGACTCCACAACCCTGGTTTTTAGTAGCATTACATTTTATTTCGAAACTGACCAAATTTAAATTTATTATCACAAATTTGAGCATAATTATGTCTATTAAGCCCAACTCTCAGAATTAATGTGTTTTCATATTAAGTTCAGTGCTAGATATAGCACCATTGTGCAGTACCACTTGCTATACCACCACCATGGGCGTAGCCAGGGGACACTTGGGCCATGGCATGGTCCCCAAAATCCAAAACACATCATTTCCATAATTTGTCCCCCATTTTGCCAATTTGACTAAAATCTCGTACTGCGGTTGAGTGAACATGGTGACGTCATCTAAAAGCAAGCAATAAATCTTTGTTCCGCTACACATATGAGCCATGCTATCTTAAAGTGATAGATTTTGTTTGGTTTGGCACATTGAACTAAATAACAGATGATCCCGGAACAGTGCGTTATGGCACTGTGATCACCAGATAGTGATTATCGTCACAAAAGTACATGCGAGCTGAACTTAATCCCACACATCTTCCGCCGTTCACTTTCTGATACTCTCTTCGAAAGAGATGGATTACAATCTTTGCTTTGGGTAAATAACGTGAAATAGAGAAAGGTATCTTGTTTGACTTCTTTCAGGCGGTCGATCAAAAAGAATGACTAGTTGTCGGATACTTGCTTCGTGAAATATATTGTTCTTCAGTTAACAAAAGAATTTGCGAAGTTTCTACCGCTTTAGGATTGCTTGAGTTCATTTTATGGTTAGATTTCGTGAGCTCCTTCTGTGCTATGTTGATGAAAAAATTAAAAGAAAGCTTTTTTCCATGTACAGTAATAGCATCTTCTGTTTAACGTGAGTGGAAATATTTGGAGCTGCGATGATCAAGAAAACATAATATTGTCAAGGGCTAATTTCATTTCAATTGAGCTATGTAGCGTCTATATCGTGGAGGTGCTGGACCGAACTTGAATATGACAAGGGTTCTTGCATTTTAAGGTTGTTTGCTGTGACGTGTTTTTTCAGGTTCCATGACCTTATTACAATTGAACTCAAGTGAAAGTTTTCGGTAATTTTAGTGCCTCTTCGTTGCCGTGATTTTAAAAGTCCTCACTGCTGTTGAAGGACTTTAAGATCACTAATATCGCTTTTTTACGAGAAGTTAATTTGCGCGCGGTGAAACGAATCGATGTCGCAACTGAAAGGCACGTGCGAGACGCTCGTAAATGACATGAGCTGTAAATGGAGTTCGTCGCACTCGTCCGTTTTTCTTCATGAAAGTTTCCTTGCGCTGGAGCGTAAGTTATGTAGCCACTCTCGGTCGGATGCGCCAGCAGTCGCCCAGGCGGCGCTGGAGGGTGGGGCAGAAACTACGCAGCGCGTGAACCTCGCCTTTGTCGCGGGGAAACAAATCGGACGGCAGCTCTTTCGCGTAAGCGACTGTAATCCGAAACCGACATTCGTGTAGGAAAGCTATTAGCCGATTAGCACTGGAGCGATGCTTGTGGAGATTGGCGCGTTTCCGAGTGCACAGTTTGATGAGCTGAAAAAAACTTAAACGTCTGTGTTTNGATCGGAAGAGATAACTGGTTGCCTGCTTTATGGCTCCTTACTTGTAGTCGTGCTTTTTTTTTGCAAGATGAGCAATTCAGTTTGTCAGTGGTATCGTAAAGGTAGCGGTTTCTGTTTCATCTGAAGGAAAGTGGTAGTATCGTCTGTTGTTTCCCTGCGGTTGTAAGAGAGAATTTCTTCAGTGCACAGCAAGACCATCGACCCAAAAAGCTGCAATGGCGTCTAATTCAGTGCCTCAGCATTGAACTACAAGTTTTGGTAAATTGGCAGGCAAATAAAACTAGTCTTGTTTACGCAGATCGTTGCGTCCTGCAGCGCTAATATTTGCGTGAAAGAGCCGGACCTAGTGCGGACTACACAGCGTGGTTCGCGGCTGCGCGCACCGCAGAAGTCCATTAAGCACAAGGGGTCATGATTCTGTGACGCTTCAAATTGTTGCTGGCGCTAATGGATGTTGTAGTGTTAGGAGGACAGTGTTCGACAACACATGCCCCGAAGTTGGCTGATATGGAGATGAACAAACGCTTGCACTGCCACGTAGCTAACGTTTGTTTGGCTCGTGTGATGGAAAACCGTTGTTAGCAGTACTTGTTACTATCAATTGCTCACTGTTGCAATTTTTGCTTTCTTACATCCCCGATCCCAACTTGAAACGCCCGATCAAGGGCAGTGTGCCGTGTTTCAAGTTATAATTAGACTTGGAGTAGCTTACCGTCATTAAAAAAGTTTAGTAATTGATTTAGTGGAGTGCTATTAGCTGCTGGTATCTACTGTGCTACGTTAAAACTAGTGGAATAAAGGCGTCGATCAACATTGACTGCAAATCGTATCTTATAGAGAAGTCGCCTAAATAAAGTTTGGATAGAACAAAAAAAATTATTTGCAGTTGTTCTCTTGCTTTTTTCAGACTATATGTTAATCAAACAATTTAGTGTCGATATAAGTGTTTTGTAGTAGGACTACGCAAAATGCTGGCATTTGTAACGTGATTTATGCACTTACTTAGTATCCGAAAAAAATTTGCGTGGTATAAACAACATTTATAGACATGACGTTAGCTTTTGCTACAAGTTACCGCCAAAATCAAGGCAAATGCTTTCCTTGCGCTACTGAAGGGGATTATGAAAATCATCACCATCCTGAACAGATTTCGTTGATCCAAAGCAATTGTGAATTGAAAACGCAAAAAAACTTGTGCTTCCTATTTAATGTTTACTTTCACGTTCAACACCCATGGTGGTTGGAACTACAGGTGCTACGTCGATCCCAATTCTATAACGCTTTATTACCGTGTCATATGGCTGTGTAAGCTCTTGAACAATCACCATGTACCATTGATGGTGGGTTTTTGCACATTTTTCATTAATTATTTAAAGTTCTTTACGTAGACTGCGTGTTTTCTAGTGCAGAGTATAATTTCCATTTGTTTACAGTTTTAAATGCTCACCATCTGTAAACGTCACTAGCGAAAGGTAGTACTAATTTATACAAGGTACTATATTCACACCAAGTATTTGGATTTAATCAGCAACCGCTAAAGTCAGTTACGTCGTCGCTGCTGCAATGTGCAATATGTTGTGTTGCGCCAAACTTGCAGTGTTCGTATAAAAACGAAAACTTTATATTCACTGTAGCAAACAATCACCGCTGAGTTCCTAAACAAAACTTTCCTGATGTACAGTACCAATAGAAGAGCAAGCATATTTTCAGAATTTCTCTTTATTTTGCTGCAAATAGTCAATCGTAGTTGATATGGCTTTATCTGTTGTCGTGTAACTCGTTTAGACACAGATTTCGTTCCACCAGTTTTCAAAAATTTTGTAGATTTCTTCGACCCTGTACAACATAAAAATAATAGCCTCAATCAACTTGCTTGTGGTGATATAGTTGTGTTCCGGGAGTCAGTTTTGAGAATACCCCACGAGTTCAAAGTGAGTCTGGTTGTATTTTTTAGCCCAACCAAGTTTTAATATTTTTCTTGGTAGCAGCTGCTTTGCCTTGATCTACGAGTAACTCTTCCAGCTTTGATTAGACGTCTCAATGAAAAGCTTGCTTAAATGAATAACATTGGCCGTCAAGTCCCTTTGGAAATCGCCACTAATCTTGCTTGGGTCAGCAACACTGAGTCGATGACGCATTTTAATCATTCTCTACGAAACTTTTAGACTTTCTGCCAGTATTCACTTCGTTTTGGGGGAGGCTGCCGCAGTTTCTTCAAAGTTTCGGATAAGCTAGGAAGCTGCTGGCGAACTTAACACTGACGATACCTGCAATCTCCCTTGAAAACTTTCTGGCAGTGATTGTGGAGGGTAAGAATTCTTTCGCGCTTCTTTGGGTGTGCGATAGGCATTTTCATTCATTCATTTTCACCCAACCGCTTTTCCTCCCGGGAGGGCCGCAGGAACAACAGCCTTAGGAGATCTTGAAATGCTATTTCGAGGTCAACAAAACAAGCGTAGACGTGATTGCGCTACTCCCAACATATTTGAAAAATTTCTTTTGTTTCGCGGCATCTTTTTTCAAGGCACTTGTCATAAACTTTTCCTGGAAAGCTAAAGAAAGAAATGCGTTGGTCATTGTTACATTGCGTACTGACCCTCTCCTTGTGTATTAGGATGATAACCCCACTTTGTCAATCTTCCGGTGCCCTTCCAGAAGGCCAATTGACACGCACGAGTCAGCCAAACAACTCGCGTATTGAAGGCTTCAAGCATTTTGTAGCTGATGAATCTGCAGGTACCAACTGCTTTGAACTGTCGCCATTCGCTTTCTGCGTCCGCTGTGCATTCTGGCCGGGAGTTCTCGAAACAAGGACGATACGGTGTCTGCAAAGGTTTTTCACACATACTTTCCACCAGGGCCTTCCGCTTTATTCGGTAGGGCCTCTTTTTCTTGCAGGTTCGTGTAAACGTCTTGCTAAATGTTGAACATTACCTTATGAAGACGAACCGTTTGAAGAGGAAGAATTGTGGGGCACCTAAGAAATCTTAACCTTTTTTTAAACGAACAGTCGTCTTGATTTTAAAATCAGCTGCATAGTGTCGCCTAATTATGACATTTGTGAAATCTTGCATTTAGGGGCACAGTTAGTAATAGTTTTAGCTCAGTTACAAAGAAATCCATCTTTTTCGTTTAACACAGTTTTGAAAATATGGGTTCAGCTTGGAATGCTTCACAGAAGTTGTGAACCACTGGTAAAAAGTCTTGCTCTGATGGCCAACGTTTGGTCATTAACATATGTCGCGAATGCCTGCGATGTTGGCGTACTTCTTGTGTGCGGCTAGTTCGTAATCGCGTGCAAGAAATGTGTTCAAAGTGAATTGGAGCAATGAGAAAATGAGCATGTTCAAAAATGCAAGTGCGAAGAGAGTCCGACTCTAAAATACGTCATGTTGATTGAGCCAAATTACTGACGTTCCAGCATTTCATGAGTATGTTGAAGGTGTGGAATGACATTTTAACGGATTTCTAATTTATTTTGCAACATCTGGAAGCAGGCCCGTAACTAGGGCGGGCGAAGCTCCCCTGGAAATTTTTTCGCCTCCCCTGGAAAAACGTGTTGGACATAGTTTAAAAAAATTTGGCCCCGCTCAGAAAATTCTATGCCCCCTGGTGTCCCAAACTGGTTACTACTACTGGCCTGTCTAGAAGTCTCATCTAACCTGTTGACCCGAACAAGGATTCAAATCAAGTGACACGAACTGGGATGCAAATCAAGGTTGATGAAAAAGGCAATTTGCCAAGCTTTGTAGTTCGTCGCAAGTCCATCAGTTACAAGGTTTGAGATTATCGAAACGAACGACTGAGAAGTGCGGTGGAATTTCAGTACTTTTAGCAACACACCATGAAACACCCTGGTGGAGCTGAAGAGAGAGCGATTGCTGAACAACGGCACTACTTATAATTATATTGCAGAAGCTGAATCTTTCGCCTCAGTGCCTTTGGTTTGCGGACTCTTTAGTGGTTGCCGAATAATTTCCTGGCGAAAGATAGTAAAAATCTTTGTTTTATTTTATTTGTTTAAAGTTGCGCTTACATGAAAGTCTGGTATTTTGGTTGTTTGTTTAGCTGCACACAATGCTGATATGCACGGGCGTCACACGTTATGCGGAGAGTAGCTGCGCTGAATTGAAGCATTTTTGTCCGTTTACGTATCATGCTGCTGCGTCAGAATTTGTTGCTATCGCTTCGATGCGCATCTTTAGTGGTCGTCAAATTATGAAAATCTTTTTTTTACTGATTTTTATGCTGCTAACATTCCGTTGTTAAGATTTTTATTAGGCGTTGGAGTTCTTGACTTGAAGGCAATCCTGTTTTAATTTGATCTTCATTACATTGTGATGCAGCTTGGGTGTATGACAAGGGTGTTTCGTTTGAATGAGAAAAATGGAGAATGATGCTGAACTGCCGTTTTTCTGTATGAGCCACGTAGTTACCTGCGGTTTAAGCAAAATCTTTTGCAAATAACCAAGTATTTCTCAGTCAACCATCTTGCATTCGCATGATATAAGGCAGTGCTTCTCAATATTTTTTGCGACTATCCAAATATTGAGCGTAAATTAATATGCATGGCATCCTAACTGAACTGTAAACAAATCAGACAATTCACGCAAAAATAAGTTTAGAGATACAGAATAACAAACAAGCACAACTTTTAGGTTGAAATTCTTTCAAAAAAGTCCAAACCAAGATCACAGCCGCTAGCTAAACAGAACACTGCCAGCCACGATCACCACTTGTAAGCTTTGCGATGTACAGCACAGTTGTTTACCACAAGACTTGGCGTCAGAAACAAAATTATACATTCGAGTAGCCTATACTCACTATCAACGGGACTTCGTCAAATTTCTGCGAAAATAAATAACAGTATTGCGGTGGGCCACCAAAATCAAAGGTGACTTACTTTCGGATTGCGACCCAGGGGATGGAAAGTACTGATAGAAGGTGAACTTGCGTCATACTGGATACAGCGCTGTTCACAGGCAGACCTTTGTTCCAATGTAGAATGAGTGCACTGCTGTCAAGCAATTTGGCATATCTATAAATTTCGATCATTAGTTAAATGTCATAGCCATTTATTACCTACGCTCTACGATACTAAGCTTCAGCCTCCTATAGCAGCGGTTCCCAAAGTATGGGTCGCGTACCAAACATAGATCGCAAAGGGTCGACAATTGGGTCGCGCCAAGATGATTCAAATCTGTCAAAACGACGTTTTCTCGTTTAATTTTTCAATTCCTTCATAGACTGAATTATTGCATCATACACATTTCAGTTGGCTTCGCCTTACTGAAACTGGATTATTGCATCATAAGTGGTTTTCCGAGAGTTTTAATGCAGCGAAGCTACCAGCCGTAACTAGCCAACCAACTGCAAAGTTAAGATTCGTTGATTACGGAAGTATTTTGGAGCTGAATAGTTCAGTAAATAGGTCAGTGGAGTATCAGGGTTGACAGTAAGGGTTGAAAGTATGAAAGTTGAGCTATGTAGTAGTATAGTTTGAAACATTTTCGCTTCCTAAGCACGTAAAATACATTTTTTCGATGCTTACTCAGATTTGGGTCGCGCTTAAAAAGGTTTGGGAACCACTGTCCTATAGCATCCGCTGCAAGTGATCTTTCGATGCTAAAATGATTATAGTACGTAAAGATTCTGCCATAATTTTTTCATATTCGGAGTGTTGTGCTGGACTGTGATGTTTACTGAGTTTTGTAATGTGTAACTTGAATTGCTAGGGTCAAACAATGGGAGTGCGATGGTTTCTGGAAAGGGGCCATTTGCTTTTTATTACAAATATATTAGTTTGTTAATGGCGAGAGTACACGTTTTGTTCTCTTAAAGCAGCGGCTTCCAAATTGTTTTGAACGCGACCCAAATCTGAACTTGGTGAACATCTCGCGGCCCAAGCCTCCTCGAATAGCGTATGTTAACATGTAAAAATGATTGTAAGGATGATTTTTGGCAGTAGTTGCTAAGTTCGTTTTCATTGTCAGCAATCTACTCGTTTCTCAAGAACCTACACTACAGGCAAACACAGACAAGCAGTGGTAACGTTGAAAGTATACAAATCAGGTTTGGATCGCTTCGGCGCGACCCATCTTGCGGCTCTTCGCAACCCTTGTTTGGGCCGCGAACCATATTTGAGGAACCACTGCCTTAAAGGAATTTGAAACTTGCAAAACACTTTCGCGGAATTATACCATTTGCGTCTTTGATCAGTTCAGCGAGGTTTTGGCCGGAAAGGAAAGATCTGCGTGGTTTGCTAATAATGCAGAAATAAAATTACAAGTTCTCGTGGAGAATGAACAATCGTTTTAATTTAAAAATGGCACTAGATTGCCAGAAAGATGACGGTCTTCTGTTGGTTTTTCATACGTAACGCTAAAGCACCGCAGTGTGTTGTCCATTTCATTTTTTAACCCGGGCCTTTTGTGACTTGGTCTTTCGAGCCAACGAGAAATGACGCGAAAAGCACCTCGGTTACTTTGATTTGGACGCGGTCCGTGACTGTATGTAGCTTTTCAAGCCGCCCGTAGGTCCATTCATGCGCAAAAGCTATCGTGTGGCGTGCTTCCGCAGCTACACGTGTCGAGTAGTTTTAAAGAATCTTGTTCCTATGGTTGGTGTGTGGGTACCCGTATTTTACGACTTGCAAAGCTGCTTTTCTTCGGTCATGGACTGAAATTTTTTTAAATGACCGAAAAAAATTAAGTCAATTCGGTCACAATGTCCGAAAATGTAGTCTAGTGAATACTGTTATGACGAGTTTTGATACGATTACGGGACAAATGACCGAAATGTCTCAGCGAAAAAAACAGTGCAACGCAACACGACGCTTTTCAGAGTGAGGTTTTTGCTGTGCGAATTGAGAGTTACTGTCGTGTTTTGCTTTTTAAACTAGTTAACTGCCAGTAAAATATTTCATTTGAAGCAAGCACTAAAGTGAATTGCAAAACTTGTCTTTACTTGTTTTCGTACCTCGCGAAATCGTACCTTCGTACCATCATTTTTGTGGCTGTAAGAGGCGAACAGGATGTTCGTCAACGGCGTCCTGATACACATCTGTTTTGGTGACTCAACCATGAATTAGAGTGTTGTTTCAATGCAGAAATTGCACGTTGGCTCCCCAAAAATGATGTGCCCGGTGGCCGTGCCCCCTTCTACTGAATGTCTCGTTCCGCGTCTGGACAAATAAGCCATGAATTTTGCTGGTCAAACTGTTTCCGTAAAGCTTCAAAATGCTAGCACAAAGTCAAGTGCATCAGCTGGTAAGAATTTTGTGGAACTTTGTCAAAATAAGAGCAAGATGCAGTGCTAGCTTTTGCAGATTTGGCAAAATTTACTTCATTTTCATTTCAGTTGAATAGCACACAATATGTTAACATATACTGTATGGGCTAGGAACGAAGCCGCCAAAGGCGTTCATTTACTTGCGCTGTGCATTTTACTGCAGTCAGAACATAGAATTTCTGGAAAACCAAACATTCGGGATGAAATTTAGAATCGTTGGCCGGCAGATCAAGAGTAACTTTTTCTTGATTTCATATTTTCGTTCTAACTTTTAACTGCCTGCATGGTTGACGTGTTATCCGCGTCGATTCAAACAATGCACATTTATGTACGAAGAGCCTGCGCGTCAGCAATTGGCTATTCTGTAGCCATGCATGCCACAGTTGGTCAGTTGGTGTGAATTCCTAAAGAGCAGCAATACATTATATGGAAAAAAATCGTTCTTGGAAAGGGTTACTTACATCAGGCTTTATTTTTATCTGGTGTTAATTTTTAAGCTATTTTTATTTGCGCAACTCGTACTCCTGGTTTACATGATCTCCTGTAGGTGCTGACATCTTTCACAACTGAGCGGTTCGTACCTTTGCTGACGTTTCGCAAAGATCTGTCGTCGCCGAGAGCAAATCCTCCATCGATGCAAATGATTGCACCACGTCTTACATTCGTCATTTGTCGCTGACAGATGCAAGGGTTTATGCCCATATATCGACCGGAATAGAAACCGCCTTGTCAATGGCAACAGCCGTCACATGAAGCCATAAAGGAGTAATATCAATATTCAGCTGTGAATACTACCAATACAGTGTATATTTACGAGGGATGTTTCATATTTAGTGATAAATTTTCATATCTAGTGATGAAAAATTGCGTGGCTAAAACGCACCACTTGCCGATGTAGAGTGCAGTGTCGGTAAAGATGCAGCACAGTCCAACTTATTATTGTAACAAATTTTACTTATCGCATTAATCGCATGGCTTCGCCAAGCAGAACCCTTTGGCCAATACCTTTGGTCGGTTATGACATAACAATCGTTGTTTATTGTTAATTACCAGCTACTGGACCAGTTCATTGAATTTGCGCAGCTGGTTGTCTTCTGCGAGTGAACGTACTCTTGGCGGGCAGTTGCTGGTTGGCAGCGTGACGACGCACCAGCCAGACTCGTCGTGTGATAAATCAACTGATATTTTTAGCTGCCTCTCGTTTGCCGCTGTGAATACATTTGCGCCGAGGTCGATTGATTGATGTTTAATTTAATCCGATTGCGATTTACTTTGAAGTCACGTCGGCGCTGGTGATTTTCTGCGTTGCTCGTGGTCAATTTCTCTGAAGTTTGCTCCGCTTTTTCAACCTTTCGGTGCACAGGGCGTTGTTCTGTTGTGTAGCGGCACCACTCGTTTGTGTGGCTGAAAAGCTGGAACAAGATTCGCTTAACTTGCGAGAAAATCACTTGGCGTGCGCTTGTTTAATTGTCTGTCGAACGGCAACGCGGTCACGTCATTCATTACTTTTGTGCGACAAAGGCATAATTAGATAACCGTCATGTGCGAAGACCTGCCGACTTTGCAGACGCAAATGTTTGAGCAGCATTAGGTGAAACACAGGCACTCGGCGATGTCAGCGTTTAGATTATTTCGTGTTCGTAATTGAAAAATTACTGCATTTGTAACGTTATATTCTTGCTCTTCTGGAAGATGCTGACTGGTTCGCCCCTGTAGGGCAAATAACATTAAAAAGACAAAGTTCATCGTCAGCTCAACAAACACCTGACAAAATAACACCAGTTCCGAGTGCAGTAGAACTACGTCGAGTTCCACAATTTACTGATCTTTCGGCCAAAGCTAATTTTTATGCAGTTTTGAGCCATGCGAACTGACAAAATTAAATGTTGGTTTAAAAGATGACTTTCCACATTAGCTAAAGCAACAGGTTTTCGGACTGTCAACCAGCTTTTCTGGCTGAATTCGTGCACAAACTCTCAAATGGCAACACGAAATGCATTACGTGTTTCATTGTGCTCGCAAGAAGTTTTGAAGCTACTATTTCACTACCACGATACCAACTATTACAATAGAAAGTAGATATAACTACGCCATTGCTACGGTTATATTTAAATGTGGTTTTGGCTCAGTTTTTACCAAGACGCGTTGTTGCAGGTTTATTGGAACGGGATAGTAAACGCGTTTTGTAGCGACCTTCCGAGTCGGCAAAAATATCCTCTGCCTGCAGTAAAACTTGACATTTTCATGTCGACTTTTTCAGATTCTGTTCAGGTCTATGTATTTTTGTGGTACGTTTGCATTAAATTTACAATGATAAAGCAAGCCCCAGCAATAGACGTGTCACGGAAAGGTTACATATTTCCTTGGTGTTAAATCCATTGTAGCCGTCACGACGATGCCGTGGAACGTGTTGCATGTTTCTACCAGCTGCTGATTTGACGATAAGCATGACGGGTTTTCACCTTTTATTGCTAGGCGCTAATTGCTTCACCAAAGTACTTTACAACATGGACCAAAAGCCTTAAGACAGTTGTTCCCAATTTGCGGCTTAACTACCTCTGGTGAGAAATTCGCAAGCTTGATGAATAATTTCATAAATCCAAGAGAAAATTGAAAAAGCGTGAGCACAAGTGATTTAAAGAAATATTAGGTTTCTTCGTGTTGCCTTTGAGTTGACGAGTAAAGCATGTTGTGCAATAAATATCGTTAGAAAATGTCCATGATTGCTCTCAGCCAGAGGCGTAGTGGTCTGCTTGACTTACGTTGAATTCCATTTTTTAAACGCTGTTACTCTCTGAATTTGAAAACATTACGTTTGGTATGATGCCATTTGATTCGGAAGCGTTGTTTGAAAGTGGGTACTAATTTTAAATGCGCTCAGAGCTGTCACGCCCAATGGGTTGTCGCTTCAGAAGATTTGAAAAGTACGTCTGTAACTTGCATTCATTGGAAATGCCACACCTGCTCAGCACAAAATCGAACTAATCCAACACGATTCAAATATTTTTTCTCGCTGTTCATGAAGGATTTTCTGGAATTGCTGTTATAAATAAATTAAACAAAACCACGCTCTGGTTACGCACCGGGTTCCAGCAAGTGTAAGCCATAAGCAGCTGCACCTACGCATATCAGTTCCACTGGCACTGACCAATCGCTTGTGCTAAGCCGGAATGATGCAGTTTGTGGATATAAGGCAGAGGATTTCCTCAGCTGAAACTTTACGGAAGTGATTGCAAACTAGACAGCACGAGCAAAAAATTTTTGCTTGTCTCGCGATAAGGGGTTGCTTGTGTCGCGATAGCGGTTTTTCCCGCCACTACAAAGCTAGTCAGGGGTGGTAAAATATATGTTGTGTGCGGCGAAACAATCTGCTGCAACCTGGGCGACAGTCGAAACCGCAGATGATTAAGATCGCCCGTCACTTTGGTAGCGTAGTTACGGGCTCTGTAAATAGTTGTGACGACTAAAACAGTGCTATTATCAGTTTGTTGTGCATGCAGCATCACGTTTGGATTGTTTTTGTTCGTCTCGAGCTTGAAACAAGAATAAATTGAGTTTTTTCCCCTTACTCTTGCGCGGCACGTGATGGTGCTTCCTCGTTTGTCCATCGGCTTGGGCTGCTGTATTTCCGGCTACGGGCGAGAGGAAAGGAAAGAAATGTTAATAGACTAAATGATAATTTGGCAACTTCGGTTGTTAAAATAGACGAGGATAAAGGATATTGTTGTTGCAATGAGGCTACACCATCGTTTAGAGTCACCACCTCCACCTACATTTGGAAGCTGAATACCGTACGGTGCACTGCGCGCTCATTATTATTTTTTTGCGTTTTCGTGGAAATTCAGCTCTTTTATTTTGTGGCAGTCGCAATCATCCTGAACTTCGCACCGCCTCCTGAACGTCATGGTCAAATTTCTTGCCGCTCGAAAAAAACAGTTCATTTAATGTGCACAAACGTTTATGGTTCAGTGGTGTCTACGTTGGTGGCCGGCTAAGTCTCACGTCTAACGAAATCTTTCCACCACTGGCATTTGCCCCACATTGCACTCGTTGTTTTTAACTTTCTGAATGCGGCAGATGCAAAAGTCGTGCGTTTTTGAAAGTTTTCTTACAAGCTTAGGTGAAAGTCTTCATAATGAAGAATTCGCTTGAAGTTAGTGACCGATGTAAGTTCCATCCAACGGTACTCGTTGAACGAGATCCGTTGTTTACGTGGACTCGAATGCAGACGAACAGAACTTGCAGCTTTTATTGAGAAGATTTCGAAGTGCACTCAAATTACAAAAACAATGCTGAATTCCGGCTGCGTGTCTCCATTTCACTCTCATAAGGTGACCATTTGTGACGGTTCCGTGCGCTTTGATCCATAGGCACGTTATTACTACGATACATGTGGTCAAAAGAGTAATGCTTACTTGTATTCGTCATGATTCAGAAGTGCGACGAAGAAGTTTCAGCAATGACGAATAGTGCATCAGACTTTTCTGCTTGAAAATACACGTGATGCTGAGTGTTCTGGAAGCTTCGTGTTATGCATTTTTGTTAATTTTTGCGTCCATTAGATTCGAGGTGAAAAACAACTTGCTGATACAGTCGTTCAACTCCTGCGTCACAGAAAGAAATGCTCTGATGCACTTTTCACGCCAAATACAAGAACTTCCGGACAGTCAAGAAATATAGTGTTATCTGTTTGTTACTAGGGTGCAAGCACCGTTACTGTCGAAGTCAGCACTTTTGCTTGTTTTCAACCAGTTTTCTGGGCCTGAGCGAGAAGACTCTATATCAGAAGCCAAACTGTGACATCTGTATTCGCAAAAATTCGACCAGCTCGACAACAAAAATGCTAGCAGTGGTTTCTATTTTCTTTGTTGATCAGAAAGAAGGTGAAAACAAGCCTGTTGCTTGGTTCTTTGGCTCGGTAACTGTTTTGCATTTTACTGCACCTGTGCAACTGTTGTGCAAGGAATTAATTTCATAAGCATTTGAATGTACGATAACTCTACGCAAAAGAAACACTTCCGTGTGCGCCAGATGCTTGTATTACATGTTAGAAACAAATATTTTTTTTTCTGAAAGTGTGTTGGACTGTGTTCTTTTCTAACCGTATTCTTTCGCACTAAACATTTTGTTCACAGGTATGCGAAAGCAAAATGTGTTGGTAAGACTTGAGTGTGAGGAATACTCTAACTGGAGTAGTTCATTCCTGAAACAACGGTTAGGAAGAATCCATACTTTGCATTTTTGATGACAAGACTTGCGCAACGTTCGTGACATATCCGTTTGCAATGTTTCACTTTCGAAGGACAAAAGCATTTGAAACCTGCCATGCAGATGGGATGACAAACGTAGCGCGTTGTCGCAAGTTACAATTTCAAACCTTACTGAGTTTTGCAGTCGTTTGTTTAGCGGGCGTGCCTGCGGTTATTGCGCATGCGCAAATGGACGAAGCTGAAGACACTTTGCAACCAAGCAAGAGCCTTTTGCCGAGCGCATCAGCAGCGGTAGACACATATTCGCAAGGCAGCTTGTTAGGTGGACATACACTATCGTGCAGCTTTTTCGCTCCTGTAGGACGTCTTTTCAATCGGTCTCTGGTTGAAGAATTTCAAAAGACCTATCCCTTGCTAGTGAGCAACAACGACACTATCAAGGTAAGTTTGTTGGCTCCCGGTTGTGGTCATAACGGAACGGACCCGCTTGATGTAAAGCTGAAAACGAGATTGTTTTTGAGGCCATCAAGATCACATGTGTAAACGCACATTTTATCGAGTAGTACACATCATTCGTAATATATACTAACCCCGCAAATGTCAGTTTTAGGCTCATTGACTCAAAAGCAGTTCGTGGGAAAGTGCATGACGCAACCTGCTGCTTGTCCAAAACTGAGAATGAAAACAAACTAAAATAGCTTCCATTTTTTCGGTCCTAAGCAAAATTACAGGTTTGATTGTCCCCAAAATTACCAGTCGGCTTAGGCTACACGAAGCTTTGGTAATTTCAAAAGCAATGACCGTGCTTTCTTTGATACTTATGTGGTAAACATGTATGCAAAGAAACTGTGGCCATAGGCGAAGTTAAAAATCATATTGAATTGTAGAAAAAGTTTGTTATACGTCAAGCAATCAAACAGCACTAATCGGAATTTTTATAAAAGTTTATGAAATGTCGGAAGAAGGATTCAGCATGTGACATGTTGGCGAAGAATATTATTGACAAATATTTTAGGGGAAAGCTATTTGTGCACATTGTTTATTGACGACAAAAAATTTTTGATTTCATATGACTTGTTCAATCAGTGGGATATTAGCACTAAAACTTTTCATCGTTGAATGAATAAGTAGTCAAGGCTAAATTGCCAAAACGTGTAGAAAGGATACGTTTTCATCGACCCAAGGGTTTGCGACGTTGGCTTAATCGGATATTGTTGTGCTTGTCTCAGGCCAGAAGCAGTGTCAGACCAGTCAGGCCAGAGGTATTGATTTATTGTGATAAACCGACCGGGTCGAAAGCTGAAGTCGAATTTGAGCAAAATCCAAGGTTGTCGATTAATCAGAATATAGCTAGATTGTGTTTTGTTTCCGAGTGAAACATTTACAACCAATAATTATCCGAGAAAAGAGATGTATCTCTTTGTGCTTGTGCTGAATGTGCAGTTTATACTTTGCCAAAGCATCGCACCAATTTTATAAAAGCCGCTAATGCAAAAGCGTGGGAGGGTATGTCAACACACCTGATATTGACCCAGAGTCGTGAAAAATGAATTTCGGTTCAACTTCATCAGAAATTGTGCCATTCACAACACTACCGTCAAAAATGCTGTTCAACGTTTGAGATGCAGATCTAATAAACTAAATACTATTTATGTGAAGCCTTCCTGATGCTTGAAACACGTTGTTGTAGTTGAGCGCAGCAGATAAAAAATTAACGCCTGGAGTTTAATAACGCTGTCAGAACGCTAGTAGTTCCACTGAACAGTTGTTCGGACGTTTTTTGTTCTGAAAGTGGTTAAACATCCATAAACAAAGTCGTATTTTAACCAAATAAGCTGTTGCTGTCTTCCCTATTGCAAACATCTTATTAATCCCGCAATTGGGGGGTATCTGCGGCAAACAAGAAATCTTGTAGGTCATTGATGTTTCCATCGCATTGACTTTAGTGTAGTTGAGCTGATTCAGATATCTCAGGCAAGCCATTTCCTAGTGTTTGATAACCTCAACGCATACCATGACGCCAAGATCTCTTGCCAGTTGCAAATTCTCTTGCGATTGTTGTGGGTATTCACGTGCCATTCAGCTGTGGGTTACTGAATCGTGGTGCCAAGCCGCACCATTCAAATCACACAGCAGTTTCGACACTTGCAGTGTGAAACTTTCGACACTTGCAGTGCGAGACTTTAATGTGCAAGCGTTGGTGTCACAGCAAACTTTTTGCCGCAAAGCTGGTCGAGACCATCCTGAACCTCCATCTGGCTTTTTGTGTTCAGGAATGTGCGATGAGAACCACTGCCACTGCGAACCCAGTAACAGTTGCACCTTTCATTAACGATACGGAAATTGCTGTTACAATGCCAGTTGCCAGCACTACGAAACCTATTCGTCCGTCATGGTTAGGAAGGTCAAATAAGGATTTTGTGTCAATCCAGCAATGATGGATTCACCACGGTGGTGGTTCGAAGCACAGCATTTCCTTCGACCGATTACGTTGTAGCAAACAATAATTAGGCGCATAGGCAGATGTAACTTAGCCCTTTGGAAAGTTACGAAGTATCGGAATGTTTTTTTTTACAAAAAAGGCAGGTTTCATATTGTAAAATGTCCGGTTGTCTTACGAGAGACCAACATAATACCACCGGTTATTGCTTCGCAGGTTTCAATGTAACCACACCTCGGAGTTTGTGAGTTCAAAAGGGCCATCAGTTATGTTTCATTAACCGTGTGAGTTTGCTTGCTTTGTGTGACTTGTTCAAGGTTCGTTCACCTGTTACCGTGTTCTTGTTTATGTTTTGGTACAACACAAGACAATGCGACTCTCACAACGCAACGAGACAGTTGCGGCAAGGCCTCTCCACTGTCTTGAAGGCCTTGGTTGCGGACAAGTTTCGAGGTAATATTTCTTGACGTGAGCCTCCACTCCACAAAGCAAGCATTGGAACAACCGCGGGCGACCGGCGTTTCAACCCGCTCGGTTCTTCAGTGATTTGATCTGCTGCCACGCGGACCAGCAACTGTTTGCTGATTTAGTTTATCATTGTAGTGGTACATTCTTAGTAATCGCGTTTGTGCCTTGAACATACGACAGCACAAGCTGGAGGTGAAAAGCAGGTTTGTGTGAACCCAAACTTCTAATGACTTAGAAAATATCACGATCGTAGTATGCTTCTAGTAAGGTTCAAGAAATGTGACTCGCTCTTTTGCAAACATATGGCGCAAGGTTAAGAACTTAAACATATCGCCGTTCGAGACGCGTCGGTGATGATTTATCATACTCCAAACGCCGAACACTCGCATATGTGCAAATAACTTCCGAAGTTATTTTTCGATGATGTGAATGGCCGAGGCAAGTTCAGTTTTTTTGTAAACAAATTGCTTTTACTAAAAAAAAGCAAATCAACCAAAATAAATAAAGATGCCGTGTCAGCTTCAACAGTCAGAAAGTAATTATTTTATGACAAGGTCAAGATTTTGACTTAAAAGACGGTTTAGTTGAAGTTCTGATGTGACCCAGTACTCAAGAATGCTTTGAAAAAGACTGGTATTTTTTTACGGTACTTCTGTTTTTGTTGTGTAGCTGCTATCAGTCTTCGGGTAACCTTTCGATTAATTTAAGTTCAAACGCGTTCATCAATCTGCGGTTAACGCAGGGGTGGCACTCCTCACTTCGATTCTCTAACGATAATGAAATTGCAGCTTCATAGCATTGCTCGTATATCATATGCATGCTCAAAGCAAACCTACACTCTTCATGGCCTGCTTCGGATGCTTCCACTATGCCGGTGACATTCATTTCTTGTAGGAGTTCTTGGTTTCAGTGCAGGGACTGTTTGCGGCTTCCGGTTGAGTGCTTATAGGTCAAGGCAAACTGTTTGCATTTTGTTCGGAATCTTTTTTACCAAGCTGTTTGCACAATAACATTAACTATCCTGAGGCCGCGTTTTTCACTAGTTTTTTAATTTTTTTTTTCTAGAGAAATCAGCTTCACTGTAGCATATTTCAGCGGACGTCCCGGTTAGCAAAATGTCCCGTAATTTCACTTCAGTCAAATTTTCAAAATGAACTCCACCCCGATAATGCATTGTTATGAAAAATACGAATGGTCAAACACAGAAGCTAATTATCTCTGAACGCATCCCCGCATATAACGTGGGGAAGTGTATTTTCTTTATATAAATGTCCTATTTGTGAGTCCGTGTTATTTCTCGTTCGTAACCGCGTTAAAGTTAAATTGGTTTACAAAAGCTCTTCATCATGAGATCAGACAAGGGTGTCGCGAGGTTGCGAGATAACTTCCAATTTCAATAAAACTTTAAAACAGAGTAACAAAAATTTTCCCTTTCAGTCTAAGTACAATACTTTATATGTGTTCTCAGACAATCTTAAAACAAATAATTAAGGTATAATATGTGCCAAGTTCAGGCCTTCGTCCGGTCACTGTCGTATGCGCAACAAACAAGGTCCCACATAATGTAGCCTACGCTGCGTTAATATATTAACATTCCAGTTCAGGAATATGTGCAAAAAGGAGCGCGAATCATGGCAATTGGGTCATTTTGAAACAGAAGTTAGGGCAATTGTGATAAAGTAAAGTGAGGATGGCCTCCTGGGTTGTTTCATTTTATAACGTTCACAACCGTTAAAAGTCTGAGTCCCAGGCTATATGGCCAAACTAATCTTGGATGTCTTTTGACATGTAGGCCATAATATAATGATTCATGAGTGCGGTTGATCATGAAATTATAAAATGCGAATTAACGTTATAAATTGCAAACGCGCTTGCAAATCTATGTACGATTAGTCATGAATTTCGCGTGTGTTTTTACATGGTCTGCAACTCTATAATCTACATCAATGGACTGTTGATGTTCGTCGGTTACCAATGGCGCATGTACAGTGTTCGTGCGCATGTACAATCAAATTGATGACAGTTTGCTTCAAATCTTCATGCTCCAAACTAGTATCCCAAAACACTTCGAAGGCAAAGTGTTTCATTTTTTTCTGAAGGTATTTCAAAATTCTGGCATGTTAAAAATCGCATATATCGAGTCTTCTCCTCAGAATGGACTTCCGGTTGATGGATTTTTTGAGTGCAAGGTCGCAACAGTATAATCTGTGGATTGGTAAACTGCAAAAACTGAAGTTTTCCAAATATAATTTGAAGCAATTGATAGAGATGGTGTAAAACATACACTTTCTTAAAAATGACATAATCGGCAGCAATACTATTTGGCAAGCTAGACAATAACTTTCCAGTCGTTCGTTTCCTGAAACTACGCGCGCAAAAAAAGCTACGCGTTTGCCAAGAGCAATCATCCAGCGCTTACAGAGCACTGTATCGTTAATGTTTCACCACCCCACTGAGATCATTTTCTGATGTTTGCGTCGACCCGAATAGCTCTCAACCGGCGGCGTATATCTGTCAATTCTGCGGTTTCGTTTGGTCGAGCAAATGTTTTGTTGTCGAACACTCGCTTTAAACGTTGTATTTGATGATAATTACTCTCTTTCGCAGACAATAGAAGCGAGAGGAAATTAATAGCACTTCAGTTATGTCGCGGGGAGTCACGAGGTGAGCGACGCCCCCTCGAAAGCTTTCGAACGCTTGTTTCAGAATGCACCGTCCTCATTTCCAAGAAAGAAGCCGCTGTGGTCTGGGAGGACGCTGTGTGTGACTAACCGCGCATTTCATGCCAAACACTGCGGCCTCTTGAAAATTTCTGTGGAATTCGTTGCGAATTCACAAGACGTTCACCTCAGCAAAAAATAAGGTAGCCTGCAGTCGCTTGGTTCACCATTGTACCAAAACCAGATATGGTTAGAAATATTTCCATTGCACGCTGCTGTTCGGCTGTTCAAGCAAAAGACGGATTAAATGGATGCTTGTTTGTAAAATACGTTTGAACGGCGATGATGAGTCTGTTTGTCTTTATGTGGGAAATATTTTTTCAACTTGTCACCGCTGTGAACGAAAGAATTTTGCGAAAACGTCATGAGCTTTATACTGAAGAAAGCATAGATTTAATTTCCGTTGCAGAAGATGTTGGAATTCTTTTATTGACACCGCCCAAATAAAAACGTATAGTGACTATTTTGTTGATTGGCAACTATTCTGCTTGAAAAATAATTTTTATTAAATGGTACGTTGAAGAGCATATTCAGAGAAAACGAGTTGCCATAGAAACTCAGGGATTCACATTTAGTGCTAGTGACAAGAAACGCGCATCACGTACTCGACATGCAACAATGCATTCGTATCAACATCTTCAAGCACTGCAAGAAAAACTGTCGGAGTTATGGACTATATTACGACACAAGTCACAACTCCCAAGCAGAAGAAATTATATTGTTATGTTCATTGATACTACTGTTCTCATTAATGGAGATATGAAGTACCCATTTGATGTCAACAAAGCTATCATGTGACTGGGACAACAAATTACTGATAGAACTTTTTTTTGACCCGCTAGGGCAAGGTTTGTGTAAACGAACTCTAAACATTGTGGAGAAGCTAAGTGAAAATCGTGCTGACATGAAGTTCAGTTTAAGCAAGGTTGGTGAAGTTGGCCACGAAAATGATTGCCAGAAAGTCATGATGCAAATCGTGCAAGAACTGTCAACTTTAAATAGGACAGGATTTGACATACCAACAATTTATGTTCCTATCTTAGGAAAGCAAACCCGTTGTTGCAATCAGATAGAAGACGTGTGCAAAGATATAGAGAAGGCAATGAAATTGACGATACGAAGCACTCACAACACTCCCGAAAAAGAATGCTCGGACGTCTCTTGCAATATAGATGGAATGATCGAAGAAGATGATCGATGTCGAAGATGATCGATCAAAACTTGTGAGCTAAACGGAAAGATTTGCTATTCGGATCATTCACTTTCTTTCTACCACTTGCATTGTTGGCTGATAGCGTCGTCGTGCATCTTGCGGAAGAGAGCATTGCCTCAGAGATGGTGATACTTTCGCTACCTACGTGAAGTCGGGCACGACCCCGTGCCAACCGCATGGTTTGCAATAACGGACGATTTTATTACTTCATTGCGTTTTGCTTTCTTCTGAGCCTCACTGTGGTTATTGTGACGTGCGTTGAAAGCCGTTCTTTGCCCGCAATGTCTCGGAAGCGCATACATTTTGTGATTGAACGACGGGAATGTGTGCAAAACCGTGTCAAGCAATGAAGGGAGGCTTCGTACAAGGAGTATCTGGAACAGAGTGTTACCTCGTATGAATTATGAAGCAGGCTGCTTGGAACTACGCCATGGCCGCGGTGCAGAGAAACAACTCGTGATGACGTGCGTGGGGAGATTTCCTGCGAAGTTCGTCGTGAAACACAGACGTTTACACCGCTTTGACTTTCGCTTCACACATGAAAGCAACAGGTTGAAAAAATATTTTCAATATAAAGACCAACAAAATCATCTGCGTCGCTCCAACGTAGTTCACAAAGTAACAAGCACATGTGAGTCGAACTACATATGACAGGCTCACCGAAATTTAATAACCCGAATCAACGAACAAAAAATTCGATCAACGCTCTGAAGCATGCAAACATTTGTCGGCCAATCCCACGCACTGATTTAACTTCAAGCAACCAGGAATATTGGGAAGCGTCGCCGGTCATAAGAAACTTCACCGTAATCTTTTAATACAGGAACATCAACCAGATCTCAACGTGGATGGTTCGTCTATTCCAGGGATGTGCAACGTTTTCAATATTGCCGGTTGCATTACGTTTATTTTTATGAATTACGGCTGCCAGTGATTTCAGGATATCTTTTGCATTGCTTCTGTTCTGTGACCGTCAAAACAAGATAATGATATCTTGCGCATATGTTCTGCGTGCTTCCGCAGCACCATTTCATGCAGATAATTGCTCAAACAAAAGGGCAGCGGCATCCAATTTCTCCAAGCTTATTCTTACACATTGTCGGTCAAGTTACTCAGCTTAAAAAATCTGGCTTGCGATGGTTGTTCTCTGTTTATTTCCCGCCCCTACCAGAAGTGGATTCCGATCTCGCTCCCTTGTTGGACATTTAAAGCCATCGATAAGTGCCATGGAATAATCTAAAAAGTTTGTCAGATAAAACCACCGAATTGCAAGTGCGTCTACAATGCGAAAAAGTGTCGCTGAGGTAAACAACGTTGGCGCAGTTTCCTTTGCATTTACGCCCTCAAAGAAAATACGGTAGCTTGCTGCAAAAAGACTTTAACCGTCTGATGATGCAACTCATGGAAGTTTCCAAGTGGTTGATGGTTATTAAGTTTTGCCCTTTTCAAATTTACCTATTGGTATAGAAAACCATTTGCAGATGACATGTTTTTGTGGAAACGTCACGATCTCAGCATTTGTTCCGTGAAGCGTTTCGCGACACAGGGACGCTCGCATTGTTCGCCTCCAGCTGCAGTTGTGTGAAGCGGCAAACGCGGGAGTACTCTCGAGGGCAGAAATCAACTTCAATTTTCCGGTTACAGAAAGTCTATAACCCGAATCGATTCGACGTTAGTCACAGAATATCTTAATTTCACGGCTGCTGCGCGAAGACCTCTCGTTGCGCTGCTGGCATTTCTGCAGACGTTTCTTTTTCGTCCTCTTCCTCATTTGCCTTCCACACCAACCCAGCAGTAGATTTGAGCTTTCGGCACGCAATAACGAAATGGCCACTTAAAACTACCTCCGTCGCTCGATCAGCTGCGCAACACTTAATCAATAATGCTGCAGTTTGGTAAAAGATATTTGGAAAAGTTAACCTCCCCACTCAATGAACGAACTCCCCAGCGCATGTTTGGAACTGCACGCTGTCCCCCTTGCTTCATTCGAAATGACGTAGCGGCTTGGATCAAAATTAGTTGATGATTGAATTTTTGAATCTTATATAATGAAAGTTAAGTTAATCATTGAAAAAGCAGCATATGATCAAAATTAGTTTATTTGGTGAAGTTCACCATTCAAACAAAAAAAAATCTTAATTTAATAGCCACGAAATGGTCCTTGTTTGTTAATAAAAAGTACGTGACGGTGAACAAATAATATCGTTTGGGGGGGGCTCGTGTAGGCTTTCACAACGATTTCCGGTAACTTTTCCAGTAGCACAATGCATGTAACAAAAAAATATACTCTTTGATCTATTTCACTATCTTACTTGGCTTATGACTTCGTTTCTGCTTATAGCTGAATCTGTTGCCATATTTCCCGAACCTATTAGGAACACTTTTCTCTTGGCCTGACCTGTTATGTGCTTCAAGGCTTCGAGGTTCTTTACTTTCCGTCGTAACGTAATTTCATGGATTCTTATTGGTGCAGGCTTTTCAGGAGTGTTGTACCTGGCCGCAAAGGTAAAGAAAACAAATCACGGAGACCTTGCGAGGCCGAGTGTATGTTTGTCCTAGGTTTGGTGGAAATGGCGAAATTCTTTGGCCGCCTCCCTCGGAACATGCTCAAATACGCACTTTTATCATACTGCTGATGTGCCAGCCGCTTCAAACAAATATCAACAGTGAGTTCTGCTTTCTGATCGTGATGCTTTGTGAAGCATGAGATCTGTAGTCACAAGCGTGGTTCTCTATGGGCATAGCTAGTACAGAAATTGATTCATAGTAAACTTACCCAAGGCGACAGATTTACAATACCGTTAAATGTTATAGCATCGGAGAAAAGCAGTATGGGTTTTCAATTGGCAAGCTTACAAGAATGTTTCGTTGTTTGAGCATGCTGGCCTTGGTCAGCGAGCGTAAGTGGTAGTATCGCTACAAAAGCGCCTTTTTGATTCTATTGTCGTTAAGCAACCTCAACACCAGCTGAAGCGCCTCATCGAAAAGTGAAATTATTACTCCAGCGTCGCTCTTGCCTCTTACGTTGTTAAATTTGGCTTGGAAGTGCAGTAGAGCCAAAGTGATGAATGGTGGTATCAAAGTTGATCACTCACATGCTGTTCGTGGCCGTTCGACATGTGTAGCTTATGTTGCAGGCTAGCTGTGATGATCGCAAGTGGATTGACTGAAATTTCATTGCTTCAATTTTCGTTGATCGACCCGTGTTTGAAATTTACGTCGCTTTCAAAAAACCAGCTGCACGAGACAGGGCTGTCCTCTTACGTGCCCAACGCTTTATGAATGGATTATGGCGATGCGTGTTTACTTAACCGGAGGAGGACTTTCTTCGTGGAAGCGTTTTCCCGCTGTGTAAACAGCATTCATCGTGCAGGGCAACGCTGTGTGGCTTCTGTCACGGAACACTCTAACGAAGATAAAACCTTCTGATTAGTTAGCCTTCTTTCAGTGACTTCAATTACTAAGCTGTTGTTTTGCGACCGAATCCATATCTATTTCGTTTGTAACGGTAAAAATTCATTCGTGGCGCTCAACCCAGGAAGCTGCCTTTGGATGATTAATCTAGATTTCCTTGCGTCCCTGTCCATCAATGGGTATGGTCCATGGCCAGTAGACGCATTCACTGTCTTATATATTGTATGATCCTGTACATCACAGTGCGAAGCGAATGTAAGATCACATTGGAGACAGTACTGTTTTCATAACGTTTCCATACACTTGCTCGTGTCCATTCGAAGTTTCACGAGGAGCAGTGGATGCCAGACCTAGTTCGTTAAAGTTAAAATTTTTAGTTATTTCTTTGAGTTTATCTTCAAATTGAGTATCGATTGCGGAGATTTGGAAGCTTGTCCAAGCCCAAAAACTTCGCACAAAATTTGCTTGTTCTTATTGCCAAAAAATGCTGCGATCTATACTGTTTTTTGCGCACGCCAGAAGTCGTGAAATTAGGGATCACCCCAAGCACGATGGTGCTTCTGTGCGTCGGGCGCCATGCATGTTTTTTGATATCTGGCCATTCAAAGGTTTACTGATGAGGATGAATATTCTATTCAAAGCGTAAATGAAGTTGTAGTCGCCTCTAAATGCTCCACGTGCGATTTATCAAAAGAAAACTTGCACAGAACTGCTTCTAAGACCCCTCGGCTCGAAGTGAAAATCTTGATCGTGAGGAAGCGTGATCCAGCAATACAGCAGCTATCTTAGGCAACACACTCAAAGTAAATTTTTTAAGTTTGCCTTCTAGCCCTTTGTGGCTTGCATTTGCAAACATTTTGATAAAATGATAGACAAAGTGAGTGTAACAATATTTCGTGAACAGCTGAAGCGAATGTTTGTTGGCGTAATAGCATCTATTCCTCAAACTTACGGCATCAGCGGAGACAATTTTCAAAAATATTCTGGCAAGGTTCCAATAACCGTAATTAAAATGAGGACGTGTAGACAAGTACGCCATCAAAGTGCATCTTGCAACCAGCCTGCTTTTTGCAAGCCTGCCTGATCACGCCTTTCTATATTTCACGTGGTCTGCGACCAGGAATTCTAACTGTAATAATGACAATTTTTCACTACCGTCGATTGTTTCTAATGCTTCGTAGAAAAAAATTGTTATCTTCTAGCTACGGACAGCTATTTGATCAATGAATGGAGCTACCGCATACATACGATATTACTTGACTAACCGCAAATCGGCACATGGCCTCGAGTGCTCTTGAAATGGCTAAAGCTGTTTTTGCTGCCGCTCGCTTTTGTGATCGCTTAGATCCCGATACTTCAGCTCACGTTCGGCGGACGTCGAATAGGTTTTGTTCCTCGAAATAACAAACACTGTATTTGAAAAGGACTAACTGTTAAAAAATAACTTCCGTTTCCCCAAGGCCACTTCCCCTGTTGTTGTAACCGAAGGATTTCTTTGGTCGCGACTTGTGCTTGTGAGCACAATGATGAGTAGTTTTATCTTTGTAGAAGATGAACTTTTTCTGCAAACAAATGACAAGAGCGTTGAAAAGTTTTTCTCGTTTTTGTTACGTACCAGGTATCCCAAATAATTTTGAGCAAACGTTTTGCGAAGACGTTAGTGAGTGACAGCAGTATTGTGAGTCGCAGACCAACATAAGCACCGTGGTTCCTTTAATGTGCAAGTCTATAGACTAAAACATACAACGCTACCAACGATCTGCCCGGCTGCACATAAAAAGCCGAAAATTTTAAGTAACATCTGATGAAGTAACAATTTGAAACACCCTTATTTGTCACTTGTTGCCCAGAAACACATGTAATTAGCAGTTTCCCACTGGCACTGACATGTCCGCGGTTGCTTTTGTTAATGATAATGGTTTCTTCTTTCCAGTGTAAACTAATGGTTCAGTTGACTAAATTGTACAAAGCGTGGTAAGGGTCAAATTTCGAATTCTTGGTTTCACTTTCAGTCAGCCAAACTATTTCCGCTGTGCTCTTTCAGGACCTACTCCCTGTAGTGCGCGGATTTATCCATCGAAATACTGGGCATTGTGCTCGTGCTAGAGGCACGAGTTTCACGCTGAGTACAATAAGACGTAATAATGATATCGTGACATCTTAATGTCTCAAGCTTAGTTTGGTATGCGTTGTGAGGTGATGGCCATCCCAGAAAGTGTCATGAGTTTGTTCTGTCTTAGCGTTTTGTGCGTGAACTTCTTGAAATGTCGACAGCTCGTTTCGTTTTCTCCGTAGCTATGTCAATGTCGCTTCCAGCTGTGACGTCTCTGTCCCATTGGGACCAACTGACATGGAAAAACAAGTAGCTCGTTAAGGGCTGTAGCTGTAACTGCAAAAAAGCGGCGCACCGAATTTTATCCGAAAACTGGTTAAAACTTATCATTACTCAAGATAAGTTTTCAGTGAGGCATTTTTGGCAAATCTCATTCGCTGCAATGGAGTACGACGCACCCAACTGCCATTTTCAACGTGATCACCTGTGAGTTACCCGAGAAAACTTTGCCGTCTCCACCGCGTTCACTGAACGTCAGTGGATAAACTCACTAAATTAGCTTTAATGGAAAGTTGTTTGAACATTCATGACTCAGTTTGCTTCACGACAGCTGGTACGATTTTGAATTCTGAACGTATATTGGTCAATCAAACGGTGACTGCAGCAGTTAACATCACAAGATATGAAGTGATAATGTCATGAGGTTAAGTTTTCTCTTGCAACCTCACTGTGGTTGACACTTCGGTCTTCAGTTCTAAGTACCCGTATGATGACGCAGACAGTTGCACGTGTTGCTGCAGATTTACTCAAGGTTTATCAGAAGGTGGATTGAATGATAAACTAATTACACCTTTTAGAAATAAGTAATCAACACAGAAAACCCCAATTGCATTAGCGTTTGTGAACAAAACATCAGCGTGAGTTTCGAGGGATTGTTAAGTATTCTGCTACTTGTCATCAAAGTATCGACCGCCTGTGTTTCGCAGAGCTCGTATTCTGTTTTTTTTTGGTCATAGACGGAAATGTTTTTGAAATGACCGAAAAAAATGTGGTCACAGCAAAAAATGACCGAAAAGTCTCAGCGAAAAAATAAACCCAGCCCGTATTTATGTGTAGAACTGCGAAGTTGAGTTACGTTCTTGTTTGTGACCTTCATCGGGTTATACGCTCCTTGCAGTGTACATTTTCTTTAAAGCAGTATTGTTTGCTTGGAAATAGCCTAATGCGCTTTGTAATAATTGTATGCCGTTTTGCGCGATGCCGAGGAGGTTGTTTGACAGAACCACCTTCGTGCTCGTTGAAATGAGAATGTACACATTTAGCCGACGGTGTATAAACGTCAACGATGATCAGCTTTCAGGTTGCAAACTTGCAATTGTGGCAACATAGCCTCGTTTTCTGGGCTGTACGTGAAAGTTTATGCGCGTAATAATTACATGTACTTGGAAACAAAACCACAGATTTTCCGACACGCCTTCGCGACAAGTGTCCCAACGTAGATCGAGGGCGAAGTAACAAAAATGTTTCTCATGCAATTGGTGGTGGTTACCATGATTTTCGATTTAATGTGGCAGTTCACAAATCGGGCATTGATTCTGAAATTTCAGAAGTTTCATCGCAAATTTTCTTCTTTTCACAGCTTGAGTTTTCACCTGAAATCTTTAAGAATAAGATGCCTCCCATAAGCGAAACTCTAGAGCTGAGCAGTAACCGGTTAAAGCTGGTTCTGAAAATCTGAAAACCCTTGTGGAGATACTTTGTAACTGGATATGGACGCAAGCGTATCTCAAAAGAACTTACACTTAGAGTAATTTTTCGTTTATTGTTCGATTTTATTTTTATCTTCCGTTGGTTCACGAAGTCGTAACGTGAACTCATGAGCCTTGATTATATTTATCACTCCTCCAGCAGTTGTATTTCGTCGTTTTGGTTTCACTGTCATTGTAGCACATGCGAATACCACTTGTCGCGCTTGATTGATCTGTCTCTGCAGAACAGAAATGTATTTATCGCTGGTTGTGAATGGATATCGATGGGTTTCGCAGACACAAGTGAATGTTTCGCGCAGTTCGCGTTTGAAGATGGCGGCCTGCGTGATTGCCGCGGTCTTGTAAGCTGCTTGAGAAACCGCGTTGTTATTTTTGACCAGCTGCATCTGAAAATGTCCGACCCGCCCCTGTAATGATGTATTTTCATGTATTTCGTTTATCAGGGCTGCGGTGGAGCAGCTCGTTATTTGCCGCGACAATTTATCATTACTGTCGCGCGTTCGTGAATTGAACACTGCTTCGAGCAAATTGGTTGTGAATGCAAAACCGTGCCTGAACTGACACAACTGTGAGGCATATTGTTCGGCGATCAATTTGCTAAATCTTCTTTCGATCATTGCGTTTAGGAGCGTGCATGGTGATGATACGGTGATGACAGCTGCAGCACTGAATTCTAGTGCTCTGCGCGTCAGGGTTCTGGCGCTAGCCTATCAAGTTTGTTATCGATTAGTTAAGTGGTTCGATGAAGCGCTGCTCTATACGCAGATTACTGCATCGCTTGTGCTGTAGTCCGCAGCGACGTGGTTGTGCCAGTTATTAAAGTAACAGAACATCGTAGTTGGTCAGAAAGCGCCCCTCGCATTGAAGCGTGCTACGTCGTACGACGCAGCACGGCTCCGGCAAAATGTTGAAACATCGTAGTTGGTCAGGTTAATTTCTGCTGTGGTTTGCTTTTGCACGTCGTTTACTACTCATATCTGATCCACTTTCTATTTCGAAAAGTATGCTCAAGTTTCGCGTTTATATCAGTCTTCATTGAATACTAGCCCTATACCCATTAAAAGCTCTAGGTTTGCAAGCTTTTGGGGAATCGGCCGACTAGGCTCTGCTTTCATTTTTTGCGATGATTCAAGCTTGCACCTATCTATATTCCAGTAACTAGTCTCCGGAAAGGTGGAGTTTTGAATCGATCAGCCATTTTTTAAAATAGGAAATAAATTTCACATAACACCACACATCTTCAGTCCACAGTCTTACTCAAAATCTGGTTTTTACCCGTGAATAAATCGAACAACTGCTTTGAGTTTTCGTTGAAACGCTTTCCTAGCTGCGGAACCATAATAATTTTGTTAACTTGTCATGCTTCATTGCGTTTTGACTGATTGGCGAAACACGTCATGTCACTACAAGATTTGTCGTGTGACTCATGTAAAAAAACTCGATCAATATATTTTCATAGCCTCTCGAATAGGCTGGGGACCAGTGGAATTTAAAGCGCCTGCCCTCAAACCGCGAGGTGTTCATTCCTTCATGAAGAGTTGTGGCATGAAATTAGCCAAGCAATTTTCCACTGGTCGCTGGTATGGTTGTAAGAGTTTTACCAGAAATAGAAAGATTGCTTCACTGCACGGAACAAACACTGACACCGACAATTATATGTGATTTAACAAGTATTTCATTGTCAATTTTTTCAGCTTCGATCTGTTCTCATATTTCAAACAGTAATTTTCTCCTGACCATGACGTTTTTTTTAAATAAGCCGTCAAGTGGCAGATGCAGTTTAAGGCTTTCAATCCCTCGCATGAAAGCTGCGGAAGATTTAGGAGTTAGGTGTCTCCATGGGCTCCTTTCTTTTTTTGTAATTCGTGTCTTTTGAAAAACTCGCGGGTGATTAGAGCGAAAACAAGAATGAGAAACCGTACACCTCAGCGCCGCCCATGTACATGCGGTTGCCGTTGCCAACAAAAACAACCGCAGAGCAATTTTCCGTTGCGATGCCGTATCTGGATAATCTACAGGTGAAATCAAGCACGTATGCGAAAGTTGTGGAGCTCCACTGTGGTTTGTATGCAACAAAGGAGTGCATGTGCCCGAGTAGATCATCCTGTCGTTGGTTTCAGTGGTCAAGCAAGTCATCCTGTGGGTTGGTGAACACGGGTCGCTTGCGCCTTGCGACCGCATCTTACGTTACGCGCACTGTAGCAACTGATGCTTCTACCGAAATTCGATATCGGAAAAACGCTGTTTCCTACGGATTACGTGAAACGGCTACTTTAATGTGACTTGTTTGGATACTTTCTTCTGGCTGAACTCCAGCTCGGACGCAGATACGCACTTTTGTTGAAGGTCATTTATGCAACTGTGGTTGAGAAAACTTGGCTATAAGATACCTAAACCATACTTAGTCATTCTTGATCTTGCCGATTGGAAGTCGGTGGTATTGATGTTCCATACGGCTTACAATAATGTGAGGACGCATTAGAGACCCTTGTCTACGATCAGGTGCTCAGATTTCAAGTTGTTTTTTAGTCTCGTGTAGCGTTTTTAGGTCTTTTGCGTGTCGCATATACTGCACGTTCGCTCAACCCTGGTTGAGATTCAACTAGCGTGTTTTAAATCAGATGCCGTACAGTATCGTCGGCATTTGTCAGCTCCTGCGCACTGTAATTCGCACAGAGTGTTACTGATCTGGTAATCTGCTTGGTAACAGCAAAACGCTTCGTTATATAACGAAGAGTATTTTTGTTACAGGTTGATTTCGGAGAATCTCCCTCGGACTGGCTGGACTATAGAGAAACCGGTTCTTTACTGCGAGGAGTTCCGCTTGAACAAGACGCAGTGTCACATCACAATTTTGCTTTGAATATTTTGAGACGAGGTAAAATTCTTCTTGCAACAAGGTGCACGATTCAAGTTCTCCGTGAAAATGAAATGGGCATCGGAAACCAGGAAGCTGATAGCAATGTTCAGCCTGGTCTTCAGTCTGCCTGGCTTCACTGCCTGCCAGCGGAACCAGTTGTGACAATGGTGGTGTCAGTGGGCACGAGTCTTCGCGATATCACTGCCCACCGTCGTGTGCAGTTGATTCGTGATTTGTGTTTATTTGTGGACGACGCAAAGGTAGTCAACAGTCAAAGCGCTTCCCTCGAAGTCGACAAGCCGGAAGGACGCGCCGTGTTTCTTTCGGGAGACGGAAACGCGCCGTTTGGATTGAACGGCACTGGTGTCTCGATTGCTTGGCCCCTTGCTTGCGGAGGGGACACATCGCAATTACCAACATTAGACCAAGTGGAATTAACAGCCGGCGACGGAAGCATGTCTCAAGCGATTGGGTTTGACGTTCTTGGATGGCGCGTGGAAAACAGAAGGCAGGCTGGTTTGTCGCGAACCGCGAAGAGTCTCAACAGGTCAGTTATCAATGTGTGACTACGGTGACTGGTAATTCGCAGCTACGACATATACAGCTTGCAATTGTGGGAGATGCAGTCCGTTTTTTTCTTGAATAAGCGACATGTTGCGTGCAAATTGTGGTTTATCGCAACATTTGCGGCACAACTCACACGAAGCGAATTCTACCATCAAACAAACTCGTCAGGCTGGCAATATCTTTGAAATGATAAACGACGTGTTTATTGACAGATTGCTAATGCTCTGGTAGTGTTTAGAAGATTCGAAGTTTGCAAAAAATTGTTTTCGTTAACGAGCTATGAAGCACAACCTGTATCTGGACGCGTAACTTTTACAAACGAACAAGTTGGTCAATATCGGTGACAAGCAAAGCTGAAGTCCAGATTTTAAGAAGCGGGCAACATTACTAATCTTTAAAATTATGGGGCGTTGAGCAGCTGGGTACGTTGAGCATGCATGTCTTTTCGCATTGATTTTGTATGCCTTCAAAATTGCAATTGCAGTTTTTTTATACCAAGGTTTAATCGTTTATGTGGATAATGCTTTTACATTTGAAAGGTTATTGGCAGCGAATGATGACGTCAAAAGCCCACTCACTGTTCTGTCGTCACGTGGACAGCGCGAATCCAAGTTCACGTTCAGCCATCGCCATCTATCGCGTCTCAAACGCGGCGTGGACACTTCTCCAGGAATTTTCGCCCAGCCTCCTGTCTTCCTCGACCCTCCAAACAACGATAGGGTCTCACCAGTGCCCAGCAGCCCTGACATCTCGAGCATAATTCCTCTTCCTGATAAAGGCGGAGAACCGCCTCGGCAGGACGCGGGTTTGCCTGGTGTGCGTGTACACCGAAGAACCTACTTCGAATACCAGATTCCCGCCAACGCCTTCAGCAACGCTAAAAACGGCGACACACGTTCGCTGAAAGTCAGTCTCATGGACTGTGAAATATTGGCCGAGATGTTCCCGAACATCAAGGCGAGCTGCAAGTGGCTAACGATTGATACCGACTCTCAAGTGTTGTACGGCGTTCCTCCCAAAGCATCTACCCAAGAGGAGAGGAAACAGGTGTGTGATTTGTTATATTCATTTCGAGAGGCTGCGTTTCATGGTCGGCTCTTAAGGTTTTAGGAGAGGAAGATCGTTTGTCCTGCAGGAAATTTCGAACACCCCACGCACAAAAACAGGAGTTTTTATTCCCTTGGTCTAAGACTTAGCCATTGGTTTCCAAACTGGGGGTAAATTACCCCCGGAGGTGATATGCGATTCTTCAGGGAGTTGCACGGAAGCAAAACCGCAATCGTATTATGAGCAATCACTGCGAAATATTGAGGGTAATAAGACAAAATCGCTACCTTGATTTGGGTAACGGCTCGAACAAGTTTGGGAACCACTGGTCTAAGAAAAAACTTAGCATACAATGTGGCGCTTGGGGAAAGGGGACCAAAATCATATTCATCTAGCGTTTGATACTAAGCGTAGTACTTCGATAGCAAGCAGAGCTCATGACCTAACTTTTCACGTTTTCGAATACCTTTTGTTGACAACCCTGGAGAGTCGAGAGCTTCGCAGACCGAAGTGAAAATTGACCACTGCCCGATCGTACCGTAGCACATACGGGCTCTTTGGATCTTGCGCGAAGATTGAGGTGGTCTGTTGGGAATCAGACGCAGATAGTTCTTGTCTAATCCCTGCACAATGCGGAAAATAATGTAATTGAACGTAGTCGTGAATGTATGGTCTAACGCGCTGCCTGTGTCTCTGCGACTTGGTTTGAACTGTGCATTGCAGTCTTGCTAACGAATAGTATTGTATTAGAATCGAACCGACGTTGCCATTGTGATTAGTTGCACTTGTGCTTGCTGCTACAACGTGAATACTTGCCACCTGTAAGCATTTTTACCGCTCTGACTAAGACTTCACGCAAATCTGTTGTTTTGCAGCAATCAACAGGTACTTTTTTGGTATTTGCCGAGGACAGTGGTGGGCGGTCAGCGATGACGAAGTTTGATGTCACGCTTCTTGCCAGACCACACCCAAGTAATCACCGGTTTTCTTTGTATTTCTCGAGGCACAACACGTCTATGGACACGTATCAACGTGATCTGGCTTTCGCACGCAGCTTGTCAGTCGGTTTAGGTGCCGACGGCCCGAGTTCGGCTCCGCCGGGGTCTTACACATTGTTGAAAACTGATGCGAATGGTGACCGGGTGTCAATATCATGGTTTGACAACTCGCTTGGATCGACGAATACCTGTGATAGAGAAGGAATTCGTAGACTTTGGTCTAAAATGACCAACAGAGACGTCGGTACCACGAGTACAAAACGTATTCGAACGAAAGCCGAGTTCAAAAACGCTTTCTTGCCTCATTTCGTGCTACGCTACGCAAAACTTTCTTTGCTTGGACCCTGTGCTGGTGATAAGCTCGCTAGCGATCCTTGGAGTGTGGTAACCTCTCCAGAGTATACGTCATTGTCGTCAAAATCGACATTGGTTACTACCACAAAAAAGTCCACGGTGACGACAACCACAACAAGACTTCCTACCACCACCTCCACAATTACTGCAACCACGAAAAAAGCTTTGAATACTTTTACTCTACCCATGCCTCCGCCGCCGGTCACCAAACCTCCCCCTAGCACAACGACAGCCAGACAGAAGACAGTAACTCCCGCAAAGTCAACTGCTTCGAAAGACCTTTCCGTGTCAGAAAGTTTGAAAACAACAATTGCTACACCACAGACAGTGAACGAAGATACACCCATTCTGACTGATCCAACCTACGTGCTGAAAGTTCCAGCCGTTGTAGGAATGGAGTCCCGTGTACGTATTCCGGACAAGTTGTTTGCATCACCGTTGGAAACCGCGAGAAACCACAAGATGTCTTACGTGTTGCGCGCCTCGCACTCGACTACTCCGCTTTGGATAGCAGTGGATCAGGCCGATCCGTCCGTAGTTGTCTTACCTTCTGCATTTGACGCACTCAGTATGGAAAAGTTCAACTCCACTCACCTGACGTGGAAAGGCGATTTGATGGCGGTTGGCTCCAGTGGTCGAATGTCGGAGAAGGTGGATGTTCAAGTTTCTTTGGTGGTGCCTCTTCCAAGCATGGACGAATCCTCTCTTGCAACGCATGTTTTTGTTACCAAGATCCACAACTACGATCTGAAAGTAATAGACTATTTTTTTCAGTTGTTTGTAAGAAATAGTTTTTCTTTAGATTGTAATTCAAGCGCTTCCTCTCTGCTGGGGTCAGATTTGTCGGGTTGTTGGCGGTTCCAAGATTGTGACATGCTCAAGGGCGGACGCAAAGGGGGGGTAGGGGTTAACCCCCCCCTTGAGCTTGATATTTTACAAAAACTTTATTACCTGCGCAAAGGAGATTAATTGTTTTCGCATACTTTTTGCTTGTTAATATGTCAACTTAATGCAAATACCACGGAATGAGTTTGCATGCAAGTTTCAAGGAACATTGTAAATGGGCCAAACAGTAATAATTAGATTTTGGTGGGAATCTGCGTTATCGTCTGCGTCCAGAAACCATCTCACCACTTTTTTCTGCCCTTTCGTCCACTACGCATGTTCAAGATTGTGTTCTGCGATAATTCACTTCATCCGAAACAATTGCATTTATTTTGTCTGCTAAGGCTGCGCAAGCACTGACCCCATTAGCTACATTTCCAATTTCTGTAGCATAATAGAACTGTTGCACGAGTTCAAAAGCAGCAGTTGTTAACATAGAAGCAATCACGCATTTGATAATGTTTCAGCAGGTAAAAAGGAAAACTAAAAGTTTGCATGAGTTCCATACATAACAAAAAATCGAAAGTTTTCCCGCGTACTTCATGCGCATTCTGAATTCTTGTGTAGTTTAGCATGAGCAAGATTCGATTTTTCAAACCGGGGTGTGGACCATATACAGTCCAGCCGCTGTTTTTCAATGCTTGACTGCTCGTCTTCGACAAGACATTATCGAGTCTCATTTTGCAGTTGTAAATTGCTCTGATGCATTAATGAGTGTGTTTTACTCCTGTAGAAAAATATGTGGATGTAGAAAAATATGCATATAATGTCAACAAACTTTGCCAAAAGGTTGGTTTGGAAACATGAATATGACGTCAAATTGTGACGTCACAAAGAGCGCACACCAAATACAAATGACCACCATGTGCCTGAATGAAACCCCCCATGAAAATTTTCTGCGTACGCCACTGGACATGCTGACCTCCACGCGCAAATAGTTTTAACTTCTATTTCGTGCTTTGTGCTGTTAATAGTTGCAGCACATCTCTGGTACATTTCTGCTGCAATTTACGCGATTTGTTTATAACGCCGTTGACGGTGAAAGATGTTATTTCTTTTTCTTTCAATCCCTTAGCCACGTTTTTAATGCGGGAGGTTTATCAGTTTGTACCTTTGTTCCGTACGGCACAATATAAAAGTTTGTCCTTGTATGCTTTCATGAAATTGCCTTGGCGCGCAGCCGT
>JGI24159J19872_10000381_pt1 | contig 37577 bp, 20 predicted proteins | sample Ectturendosymbi4_FD_19872 | JGI IMG/M metagenome (IMG submission 19872) | reverse complement strand
CAGTGCTTAAATATATGTTCTGTTGATCATTAAACAAGGTTTAAGGTTACGTCGTTTTGGTTTCATCGTTGAAATCCTTAAAACTGGCTGAAAAGCTTGGTGTGAGAGCTGGCTGAAACCATGTCGTCAACAACACTCCAACAGCGTAAATAGGTTGCGAACGATTAAGCATCGCAAAGTAACAACTTAACAAAGAACAAATACGACAATGAAATAGTTCGTTGGTACTCAAGTACTTTTCTACGGAGGAGTCTAAATATTTAAGACACAGTAAATAACAACGCAACAACATGCGATGTGATTCCTCCCTAACGTCGACACGTAAACTTGGTTTGTGCTGTTACACTTTACCAGCCTGTTTCGTTTTGATTCTATTTTAAACTTCTCCGGTTACATCGGCAAAGGCGTCGGACCATACCCGGTAGCACCGATGTCGCTGTGAAAGCCATTTGGTGCGCGGGGAATCTCATGAAGTGGCGAATAAAATCGGTTCGAATAGTGTTGAGAGGTCGGAGACGCGTGGTAGTGACCACTATATGAGTAGTGGTGTGCGGTATACCCTGTGGCGGGAATGGCAGGGGTGCTTGTAGGCGAAGCGGTTAAAGAGTGGTTCGTTGTTGGTGGATAAGCCCCACCATATGGGTTCAACTTCTGGTCCTTCACCTTGGAACGCAATGGTGCAAGGGTAGTCGATGAATAGTTATGTTGAGCGCTATCTATTCCGTTCTCGGAGTTGTAGCTAAGTACACGGTGTTGAATGTTGTTTCCTTGGTACGATGCAACCAGTGGCTGTTGACCGGGAGACGAGTGAGGGTAGGAGCTGGGAGCAACGTGACGAGCTGGTGAGAAGCTGGCGCGATAGGGGTCGTAGCTGCTGGCCTGCTGGTAAAGTTCGGAAGACGCAGCATCGCCACCTGACATCATGCTCAGGTCCTGAGGCTGAGGGATGATGGAGCTGTGCCGGGGGCTGAGCAGCGGTTGAGCAGGAGACTGCTGTTCGCTGCTCGACACAGACCGTCGGTCGCGTGTCACAGAGCCAGACGAAACAACGGCTTCCTTGACCTGAGATGTCATCCATTCAGGATAAGTTGGTGTCATCAACATATCCTGGTTTTCTCCGAACAGCGGTCTAGATGGCTGCTGCTCTACTGCACTGTCGTAAGACTTGGCAGTTTCATTTTGACCGTCGTTAAAATAGTGACGCGTAGGATTGTCCAGCGGCTCATGCTTGGGCAAAGAATTATACACCTGATCGTCGCCACCATGACCCTCTGTGCTGGGTTCATTCTCCATCCGAAGGGCAGGTGGAGGTTCCTGATCCAGCTTTTCAGCACTATCCGGTGCAACATCTGACTTCTTTTTTGTTTTTTTCTTTTTCTTTTTATCTGCCAGCGTTTTCTCTTCCTTCTCATTTTCTGGTCCAGTTCCCGGCTTAACGTCAGTGTTAACGTCACTGTCTGCTGGCTTGGACACGTTATCGGTTTTAGTTTGTTCTACGGCTTTAGGCGTTGCAGTATCGCTGTCGTTCTTGCTTTCTGGAGTTTTTTCAGAAGTAGTCTTGTTATTGTTAGTGTTGTTCGTTTTTGTTTGCATTTTCAACTGACGCCGGAGCTTCGCTCGCCGATTCTGAAACCATACCTGGAAACAAAATCAACAAATGTTTACTTTCAACTACATTGTTTTTTATCGACTAACATCAAACTCCGTTAGTCGCCTCTAACAAGCAGTTATGCACAAATTATTAAGAAATAATCGTATGATTCAGATATGACGCTACACCAGAGAAAAAGATAGCTCTGCTAATAGATGTGTCACATAACAGAGAGTTTTGTGCGGTCAAATAGCATACAAAATTGTTGAAGCATTTTAACCAGCGTGTGAATTGATGATAAGACCAAAGACAGGTTCAATGTTCCGCGCTTAAACAGAAGAAAACATTCCCGTATGCTGGTGCATGCCGTTGCCCAAACTGACACTAACGTACAACTTGCAGAGATTTGAGACGACAGTAGCTTTTTAAGCCACATTAAGTTCACTGAACGCCTAGTTGGTTTTGCTAATGGTTGGCGTTTTCGAGCTAAATCGATATATAATCAGCTTAACCTCACAAATAGGAGGAAAAATATGACGATACATTCCGTGAGGTACGCATTGATGGTACGCAGACAGCGCGCTTGTCTGTCGTGGAGCCAGTGAGGTAAAAAATGATTACAGCATCTCGTCTTACAGCCAATCATAAGTGCTGGGTTAGAAAAACAACACCTATGTCCCTGTTGTGACCCAAATACCTCTACTTTCTGCACTGGATCGGGGAATGAAGCCTGCACGGCGCAAAAGCTATTAGTCAGCGTTGAGGGCATAGCAATTGGCAGTTTGTCTCGGGAGCAGCTCGGTGTTTGCCTTGGATGCATGTTCGGGTTTTGATCTTCTCGCTGAAGAATTTAGACAACAGTCGCAAGCAGCCGGGCGTAAATATCAAAGCTTCTCCACTGGGCGAAACGCGCTAGTGTTTGAGACGAACACTTTCGCCGTAGACCGCGCGAGCTCTGAGCAAGCGCTAGTAATGTTGACAGTCGAAACCCACCGATCGAACACTCACAACACGAGAAACCGTCCGCCTTTGTTGCCTCATTCGCGGTTATGACGCAACAGATGCCTCCGCAGCTTTTTTGTTAGGAAGGTTGTCAAAAACAAATACCGATCGCTTTAGAAACGCACGCGTTCAAGCCGTTTACACAAACCGCTAAATTGCTGGTTGCCACATGACTTTGCCGACATTTGACTCGAACAGTTCGAAATGCAGTCCGCACTACGCCAAGAGTTTGTCGCGCGAGCCTCGCCTAAAACCACTGTTGTTTTACACAGAACGTCTTGATCATTCATCATCCCGTTCGATTGTTTGATAACTTCACCGTCTGACGCTCAGAACCGGTCGAATGCTAAAGTTAAGTTCGACTCCGCCTTCACACAGAAACAAATTTATTTTCCACAGCTTTTGCGGTTGATTGATGAATCGCCCAGTTGCCAAGCGCTGTTGTCTAACATTTTCGCTTGCTTTGTGTAACTACATGCTCTCTTAACAACTGCGTTTGCTAAACGGCAGGAAGAAATCAATCGACCTGAAATGAAACGCAAGGTTGCGGCTTAAGAGCGCAAAACAGAGTCCGAATAAGCCATGAAAAAGTAAAGGGGTGGCTGCTAGACTGGGGCGCCTGGTAGCAGTTTGATCCATCAGCGTCAGTATCAGATAACCCGGCATTTACAGCGATAGAGACGTTTAGGTGCAAGTAGACGCAGCCAACTTTTGACGCACCCTCGCAGTCTAGGATGGTTTGTGTTGACTTGTTTGTACAAGGGAAGCGATAATCTTCCCATGTATGCTGAGGCGGGCTAGCTGACACTGGTACGACGCTGCCAATCGTTCCCACCTTCAACACATGCAAGTTGGACAAGAGAACTAGACGCAACACAGAGCATCAAGGTGTTTGTTTTGAAATGGCCCAGTCACTTCTATCCGGGATTAAGGGGCTGGTAAAATAAACTGCTCTCGACTCAGTTTGGCATTTCACTTTAAAAAAACCTTACCCGCTGGAGTTGCCCTTATTATAGTGACGCGCAACAGATCCTTACCTCTTCAGTGGGTGCAAACGCATATTTTGCCTTCAAAACAATAAAGGCAATATAAGCATTTGCAATCGATTNCCAAGTTTTAATTTTAACTGATCACATTTTCAGGAAAAACATACCAATACCATCAAAGGAAAAGTTTAGTTCTTTGATGTGAAACCACGTACTGGAGGGTTTGGGTGGAAATTTGTNCTACATGGGCATAGAGTGCTGAACACATCGTGAACCTCTTATCTAAAACACACCTGCTTTAATTATGCCATACAGTTCATGGATNGGGTATTTTCATTCTTTGCATTTTGTGGCAAAGCACCAGATGTGTTGTGACTCTCGCCTATTTTTTAAACGAAATCTCCTGAGGAACGAATGTCATGGCACAATATCTCTCAGATGCAACCAAGAATATATCGCATTTTTCTCTCGTATACTCATGTGTAGAAAAAAAGTTTTAAGCTAAATCTGAAAAAAGTTGTGCAGTAAAACAAATTAAGAAGTAATAAAGCGGACAACAAATGCAACTTACGGATTTCGCATATCGTGTTACCTAAACTACCGCACAATAAATTCACACTGTATCGATATAAACGATATACAACATATTATTTGTAAACTTGAATACCTCTGATTAAAACTTCGCATTCTGAATCAGGAGACAGGAAGAAATAGAAATAGCGACGTTTTATTTCGCCAGCAACTTGGAATGATCGCTTAAAAACCTCGTTTGAATTGCAACTTAGCGACGCAGACGCGTTTATTGTTCAACCTAGCATCCAACGGCGTTGTTGCGTAGAAAGTCAGCTGCGCGACCCAGGTTTCTCAAACGAGCGTGACGTTCACAATGACCGGAATTTATATTTCGTCGCTATTGCCTGGCAGCTGAGGCAACAATTTTTAGCGCGCTAATTAAGCGCGACATTTCCGACAGTAGCAAATGCGATCGTACGCGAGCTATTTTCGCGCACGGGCGCGGCGGCGCAGCGTGCCCGTCACTGCCTCGCTTGCCTGGTGGTGAAACGGCGTCCGACTATTTTTCGCCCGATCGTACTGTCACGGCGCGAAGCCCGTCAAAAGCGCCCCATCCGCTAACTGCGACGACCTGCATAAACACAAACTTCCCTTTCAAACATTGGCGGTAAGCGACGCGGCGCGCAGCAGTTGTAATTCGGCGCTAATAAAGCACGCCGTCGCTGAAATCCCCTGTCGCAGTGCAGTGGGGACGGAAGTTAAGTTCATTATGAGCCGGATGCGCGACGCATTCTATTCAGCGAAATGCGTTTTCGAAGCGAACGTTTCCGGCGACCGATTGTAACTTGCGCCTTGAGCAAAAGAAACAACTTGATGCGAGTTCCAAAGCTTACGTCATTCACTCCCAACATCGCAATTTCGTTTTTTCCATCTAACAGGTGTCTCGGCGACATCACTGAAATTGACGGTCATTCGACAGTGAAAATAATTTAAGCAAACGAATGACCACAAACCGTGAGCGAGATTTTTGCTCCTCTCATTCTGACTAATGTCACAAAACAACCCCGAATATTGTTAGTTAGCCCGAAAGATTGTGGTTTCTGGGCGCCAATAGTCGTCAACTGACTGATATGGTCTGTTTTTGCAAAACCAAAGATTTGTAGAACAGTCTCAGATAGCACCGAATATCTACCAGTTTCTGCTGCTCTGGCTGAAAGTGCGGAAGCGCAAAAATGCAAACTTATCGCAACACAACGCTACATTTGTTCTAAGAAAACCGCACTTGCAACGCAAAGGTCACGTAAACCTTTCTTGGTCCGTCTTTGTATATACAGCTATATATAATTGCTTACCACTATACGACATCACAAAAGCACCAAAAAATTCCAATTTTTTTAAAGGCTGCATTACCCTGCGCCAGCTGATTTGAATATAATTTTTCTTCATTCATTTTGCAAAACTGTTCTGCAAAATCTGTTCGTTGTCAGCAAGCACTCTGAAACATCATGCGTCTAACTTCCAAGGAAACCCGTGACTATGAATAAAACCGGTCTATTAGCAGTAAGCAAAATGCCCCAATGCAAAGCGATCACGTGCCACACATGGTTTCGATTCGCAAAATCAAATTAAAGTGTTAAACGATTTGCCCCTTGTCAGTGCCCACGCGTAAACCGAAAAAACTTAATTAAATTTTAGCCCAGTTAGCCCGGATTAGAAGGCCTGGGGCAACAGTGTAGTAAAATTAACTGCCTAATCGAGTTAGGCAACAAGTTAGTGTCTAATCCGACAAAAATAATCGAATTCCACTTAATTAGACGTGATCGTCTGGCCCGAAAGACAAATCACACCCATTAGTGGAAATCAAGGTTAACGTGGAGTCCACCGCCAAATTTATCTACTGGTTGTCAAATCGGAAACCATGAGAAATGTCAAAAAAATAAAAGCTAGTATAAACTGGTCGGCCGCAGCACAATCAGGGGACCCTTGTTTCCCACAAGCCGTTAAGTAACCCTGTCTGAAACTAGAACGCATTGCCGATTGTTTTGCTTAGCACTCACCATGGTCAGGCTACAGAAAACGATACAGTAAAGTTCGCGACTCGCGATTGTAACTCGGGGAGAAGAAATGGCGGTACCACGAAATTGATACATTTATAACAAGACGTTACGTCAAGCGGTGGTGACGACGACACTTCCAGACTTCAGCACCTGCCAGACAAACACTCCAACAAACAATGAGAAAAAGAATATCCGGGGCAGCTAAGCAGGCATTCGGACGTTTCACGGAGAGAAAAATGTTGCCTTCAAACTTGATACTTTAATCAAGGCATTCTAGCATCGCGTGGGATGCTACGGCAACAACAAAAGCGCAAGTCACTTTTTGTCTCCAGGTCTTTAAGGTCAATAGAATCGGTTGTAATCCTGCGTTTGCCCTCGGCGAACAGTAGAGCGCTGTCATCAGGTGGCCGGCCGCTGTCGCGATGAGCCTCACATACGCGACAAAGAAGCGAAAGTTTGGAATGAAAATTGCTCGCCGTGCAACGGCGCTTCGTTGCTCCCGGATTGAGGAACGTTTGTTGCGATTTCATCCCCAATTAATTATCGGTTTAAGTTACTTGCGCCGCGAGCCTCAATCAGAATAATCCCACGTCCGACTGGATTATCGGGGATAACCAAATTTGTCGTCGATAACAGCACGCATTCGACGGTTTAATCGCAACAGCCGTCGTCTAATCGCTGGTTAATATCAAATGTTTAACGCAGGGCACCCTCAGTTGTTTCTGGCGTGTTATACAGCGACACTTGGAAAGCCAAAATTGTCAGCAACGCCTTTTAATCTCCAAAAAATAAACGTCACGCTACTTTGAAAAAATAATTAAAGCTGAATCTTTTCATTGTGTCCGAGACTAGAAAAATAAACAATTCTTTGGGTTCCAGCGAATATCTTACGCAAAACGGTTGTGCTTATTCTGCAGTATATTCCCACACAAATTCCAGCTAGTGTGGGACACGCCCTAAATTTTTTGGCTGCTTATGACCCCGGACTTTTTCTAGGTAGCCTAAATACACGCAGTAGGTATTGCTTTGGCTAATGCTGTGTTCAGGCGTAAGATGTGATTTCGTTTTCGTATTAACAAGCTGTTTTATATTGCTATACCGATAAAACCCTGTCCGCAATCTTGTCGACTGCCACAACTACGGCTTGAAGTTTGAACTTTGTCTTCTTGGCAGCATGTTGATAGCAACGAAATTGGCGAAGTATGGACAACATATATTTAAACCTTGACGTCCTAGTTAGTGGATGGTTCAAAATCTCTCCCAGAGTTTAAGGGACAATAAAGAAAAGATGTTATCTTCTGTCCTCACTGACGTGTTGTGTGCTCTCTCTTCACTTTCTATTCAGTTCACTTTTCTTGAAAACCCTTCGTCGTTTACACCTTCAAAACCAATATTGTGTCATAATAGTTAAGGTCCCAAGGTCAGCTTGGCGTTGAGACACGTTAAATGCTATCGAGTTCTAGCGATGGCGTCTAATTGTCCCCGCGTTCGGTTTAGTGACTCGTAAAATACAGGGCTGCGGTGTTCGAGGTCTTCGACACGGAAAAACCTTGCGCCTGTTTGTCCGAACAGTAGTGATTGATGCTGCTGCGCCAACAGCGCTGGCTGGACAGCGAGAGCTGTCAATTGGCACAACAGTCAGCGAACAGGGGTAGTAAGCTTATCTGACCTCTGCGAAAAAGTTTCGAGCAACGAAATTCCTACACAAAGTGGTTCAAACTGGGTGATTTGAAAGCAAGTCGGACACTAGCTGAATATGTCCCTGTTTACGGCGAGTGCTGAGCAAGGCGCTCACCTGGAAAGCAGTCGATATCACCGACCGGTGATAAGGATCTTTCCGAACGAGTGACCCGAAATCCCAAACCCCCAACACTGTCGAAGACGAAACGTCGGTCTTAGTCACCCTGGCAAGGTTCCCATGTTTGATAGATGTTTTCTAGCGCCAGCTAGCGGGATGCAGCATTTTAAGTGTAAGCGATAGGCTTGCATCTGCCGCACTCAAAACATTTATATTTTCATCCCGTTCCCAGCACGTGATTTAGAGGAAACTTTATCATTTTCAAATTATCCAGTTGTATCAAGCGTACGTATCGATAACGCGATAATGACGTGTACCTGCGTATGCTCACCAAGTCATTTGCATTGCGGAAAATATGGCAAGCACCCACGGGAGATTTTACGTATTGTCCCAATAGGTGATGGGAATAAATCAGTGGAGATCAGCGAAATGTCTAAAATCTAAAACTCAATCAGTCGCATTGTCTGATGATGCTCAAATAATGACCAGGGCTTCCGTGAAATCGATCTTGAACTATCTTAAAACAAGGTGAATTTATTGCTTTTGTTGACAGGTAGATGTTAGAGCTTAAGTACCTTTCATTGAAGGCATTCCTTGGTTAATCAGACAGTAGTCTGACGTTCTGTAACCTGTCAACGCTCCGACAACTGCAGTCAACGTTTTATTGTTTTATAGCAACACTGCACCTTGGAATTAACCTTTGAACTATTTGCCAATACTTTTACATATTTTTAGGCAGGTCGTGCACAACAGTTCCACGCAGATCAGTACGAGAGAAAATACTACACTGAAAAAACAACTTTTCTGTTTGACTATTTACAAATGTCTTCAATATTTAACAATCTAGAACGCTTGCTCATTTTTCACAACAATTAATAAGTCTCTTGTGCAACTACTAAGGAAAAAATTAAAAATTTTTATTATCGTCATACCAACATTTGATACAGAACAATTTCTTGCTTAGTGACGAATAGATGGAAAACTGAGTATCTTTTCAGTAAATGCTCACAACCAGTAGTCATAATCGCTACATTTGCATCGCTATACTTCACACTCTGTTTTAACATTAAGTTTAATCACGTTTAAGTTTAATTAGTGGTTTTCCGTGCATGCATGACGCATTTGTGGTCGAGAAAATTAATGGAAAGATAATATCTCTAGAAACGAAACATCAGCATTCCTTCTTTTTTTAACTAATGGTAAATCAAGGCATGCTCAAATGTATTCTTTACCAGTCTATTTCTGTCAATCATTGTGTGCAATATTATAAAGGTACAAACACCTGACAGTAGCATGTTAACACATATTCATTGCCAGAAAAAATCTAGCTGGATTTCCTGAAAAAGTTTCTAGGACATGTTTCGAAACTATTTTGTTGTTCACACTTGCACAGCTCAAATAATTCTGAAGTTCACCGGTACTGCTTGCTTTTGTAGGTTGTTAACGCCAAGCAATTAGAATTAAGACGAATCATTGGTGTTGCTGCTTGGTTAGATGGAAGGGCTACTTCATTTACAACTGCAGCATGCAGAAGATTTGAAACTGTTGGTCGCTCAGTGGACACATGAGAATTTTGCGCCAAACACTCTGACCTGAGCATGGGTAACTCCCGTTCTCAAAAATTTGAAAACCATGTGTGCACGTTTCCGGTGCCCCATATCCAGTAAAGTGAGCTACCAAACTATCATTTAAACGTCGATATAAAGTAAATCGCTTATTGCAGAGGTCTTCAAAATATGGTCCGCGGGCCAAATCCGATCCGCGAAGCCATTTCATCCGGCCCGCAAAAACACTTTATCAATACTGAAAAAAATTGAAGATTTGCGAACAAATTTGTTGATTTGGTAGAATGTAACATTTTCCCAAACAGTGACATTACGTGCTGTAAAACGGCCACGTGAATGCCATTGGGCTACGTATTACTGCGCTCCAGGCTGCCCTAACCTTAGCTGATATTGTGTCGCAATCTGAGATCTTTGTTGATATTATGTACATCCCATCTCAAGCCTGATTTTTCAATATGCTAAAATCAAAGAAGAAATTTCACAGAGCTTTTCAATAAATCTTATTTTATTATTAAACAACATTCATGTTTTGACATTCTTTTAATTTGGACCGGGAGTTTATGCCCGGCCCTCCAACTATTGTGTAACAGTTTATGCTGCCCTCGAACAAATATGTTTGGAGACACCTGGTTTACAAGTTACAGCAATCGGTGCTTATATATTCAGGCTTACTAAAAGATATATAGGTTAGCTCTCATGAAACTTAGACGCATAGGACATTATAAGTAAAAAATAAGAAACCACGTTTTGATGGACATATTGCGAAAAAGCCATGTTTCGATATGCATGCTGAAACGTCGGATTGAAAACAGGAAGCAACATTCAGAGCAAGAATTCCGAACAGAACACAAGTTTTTTTCATTTTGCACGGTGTACATCAAAGTGTGCAATAGTTCTTCGTAAGATAGCAATTGTCAACCTCCAAGCAAAATAGGGCGTCACCAATCCGCATACAATTTAAAACTGGGCCTCACAATCAAAGAACTGTCTATTATTTCAATTTTAATTAGAATCATAATTGTCATAGTTTTACTGCCTGTCCTGTTTAAATATTTCAACGTCTCCCTGTCGTGTTAGTTATGTGATAATAAAAACTTTAAATAAAAGCGGTTGTAAGAGAAAACAGGTTGCAGACCGATGGTACGATGCGCAATAGATCAAATATAGTGACATTATTCACCTGAATTCTGGCCTCTATCAGGTCCAGTCGAATTGCCAGAGCCTCTCTCATAAAGATATCTGGATAGTGCGTGGTATGGAAAGCTCTTTCCAGTTCTTCAAGCTGCCACTGACTATAGTTAGCTCGTGCCCGGCGTTGCTTCGAAGGTTTGGTGTCGTCTGCAAAATGTTTAATTGTAAAATGCTAACAACGCTAAGCCCTTAAAAAAGAACAGTGCATTTCGTTATTACTGAAACCTGCAATAAGTGTAAAGATGAAAACTGTGATACTTGAAAGCTATAATATTTTTTCCCAGAGAAATTTCTTTAGCCGCAAAATTTCTTGTTTTGAGATATGTTGCAGCAAGACACAAATATTTCCAATCGGCAAGCTCTTTTTTTAGGTTTTATGTACACTTTAGGAAAAATGTTGTAAACCAGAAATAAAAACTGCTTATCAAGCAATTTCTTACCCAAATCATTAATCACATGCCTATTTTCATGTAAATCGGAGAGATGGTGAAAAAGTTATTTCAAGCGAAAATTATTTGTTGAAACAAAAATATTTTTCTACGCCTGCACTTCACATGTGAATTCTCCCTTTTTTCAGTTTATTATCTTTCACAGCCAAAAAATAATCCAAACATTTGTAAAAATTTAAAGATACCAACTTATTAAATAACAAAATATCAAGCGTTGCAAAGCCTAACATTTGAAACTGACCTAAAAATTAAAATATCCCACACGGAAATTGTCCCAACAATAATGCAGGCATCCAAAATGTCTACACAAAACTAACATGGCAACGCTGCTCAAAGCAATCTCAAATCGGGCTTTGTAAAATATGCTACAAAGGCAATCCGACAAGCGACTCTGACAAAGTGCTGCTTTAGTCAGCTAAAACGCAACCATAGAAATTGCATCGCTGGATTTAACATGGACATTCATTGACATCGCATTAACTTGTTTTTAACTGGAAGTGCAAGCGACTACGAGAGGGTACGCAGGATGCTTTCAAAAATTATTAATTAAATTTTGTCGGATTGCGAAACCAAGTTTGCAAATGTAGCAATAGTTTGTACTGAGGTTCATAGCCGTAGGGGGGTGTGCAAGATGGGCAGCAACTCCCAACTATTTTGGTTGTGATGCAAAAATCATTTCAAGCATGGAAAAATTTTATTGAAATTGTTATCATTTAGAACTATTTTATGTCAGTTTAACTCTATCTGGTAGCAATAGGGTGAAAACGGCATTAGATGTGTCTTCTTATTACTTAGAGAAGCTAAATCGTTAAATTTTTTAAATCTACTTTTTGGGCATAAACATATTTTTCAGATTAGTCCCTTGAGATTTTTTAACCCCCTTCGCCTATGCTGAGGTTTAACCGTGAAAAACGCCAGATGTAACAACATCAATACTTCTGCAACAGAAATTCATTGTTTATATTCGGCCTTATGCTGCCTTTACCGGATCAGGCAAAAACGATACCATGCGGCAAAGCTGAGACCAGTGTTCAAATGAACAACCACAAAATGGCGATAGATGACTGCATCATTAGACTAACAGTTGCATAGGTTGCGTGATACCGAAAATTTTGTCGAGATTTCTCGGCAATATTTTTGACAGCAAAGCTCGCTTTGAACTAAGCTAACTTATGTTTCTCGTAGGGTTAATGGGTGTATTTTGAAAAATTGACCACGACCTGAGGAAAATTAGGCTTCTACATAGGATACATAGATTATAAAAGTTTGTCATCACCAGTTCTTCAAACATGAATAATGTAAAAATCAGTTGTGATGCTACTTTAGATGAAGCGGAATGCGTTGTTGCGGCAAATGAAGCGAAAGACAACAAAGAAGACTCCAGGTGTTGCCAAAGCTCGGCGGCAAGAAGCGAGTGCCAACACCGTGTCGAAAACATTGCAAGAAACCATCTGCTCTGCGGGCATTGCTTGCGAATACAGCAACTGAGACAAAACACTATGTAACTTTAAATATGAACACAACCTTAATCGGCAGCGCAAGGTCATCACTACGAAGAACCACTTGCACTTTGCTGGTCAAACGCACTTGCAAAGTCGTTGACAGGGTTGGAGTTTACTGTTACACAGCAGATACTACGCCAGTGATGCGTCAAACGCTACAGTTTTATGGCTTCCAAAACGTCCGATCTCGAACAAAGTGATTTGTCTTTAGAAAAAAACGCTTCTAAATTAGTGCCTTGCGCTCAGAAAGTTGTTCGTGAACGATGCTACCTCCAATTTCAGCTTAGATTAAAAAAATTGTGGTTAAATAGGGTGTCACTCTGTTTCCTTGAATAAACTTTAGTTTACTGTACGTTATCAAGAAAAGTTAGTACGAAACTGTAGGAGACAGTGAAGACATGTCTTGAAAATCGTTGACGAAATAACTGAAAGTACATTTGCACCGAGGTGGACCCAGAAAACTTGGCTGCCTTTGCCTGACTTCTCGCCTTATGTGCGGCATCTAAAGCAAAAGCTAGGCAGGAAACAAAAATGTGCTGCATTGATCACCCACCCGGGAAAGGAGTTATGCTGCAGCGACTTTGGTCACGTCAAATCCACCATTTTGAGAATGCTGTTTTAGGGGCGCGCACTGATAATCAACAAGACATTGGTTATTTAAAATAAACTAAAACTTAAACTGCAATTTTTTTCGAATATAAAGTTGTAGGCAAACTAAAAAAATTAGTTTAGCTCGTATTTCACTTTAAGAGGCTATAACGTACCCAAACCCGAGAAACGAAAGATTTCTTCCGGATACATTAAAGTCTTCGTGAAGTGCAGCCAAACTTAAACAAAGGCAAGTAAACTAGAGATTTGTATAAAAGTCACGCTTGTTTTATCTTTTTTTTATGCTGTTCCCTAGCAGAAAAATCAAAAGTAAGGCCAGCAGATCTTTTCGAAATAATTTGAAAAAAGTTTTTAGTTCAACTTATCCTCCAGTTACGTTCAAGAAATCCTTTCTCAGCAAAGGATCAGACACTTTAAGATCTTACAGAGTATATATTTCGCCTACGATGTAGGCATCATCAGCTCTTATTCAAATAGAATCTTATTCAAATAGAATCACAACTAACCAATAATACAGGGCAGCAACTAAACAACTTTCCTGCCCTGTAGTATTGGTTAGCTGTGGCCCTCCGAACCATTTGAGTGTTAAACAGCTGTACCAAAATTTCCCAATACACGTTCGGCTTCACGTGCCCTAGTCGGTTTAAAGATTGCTATATTTCATCGCTTTTCAGCAAACGAAGCGTAGTTGTGTTATAAATCTCGGTAAATTGTTCTGTTATTCAATTTATCCAATCTGAGTAAAGTTTTTTGCCTCTATCAACGCGTAGGTTACACGTATGTAAACAACGATGGCTTGTTTTCATGAAGCAAACATTTTTTCAGTTAGAAGCACTTAAGCTACAATTGTTCAAGGGCAACGATTAAATAACAGAAAACGTTAATTAACAAACAAAATCCTGCGTCTCAATTAGCAGCAGAGTTGCAGGTTTTTGCGTGGTTATGTAACAACTCATTATCAACATAGTTATACTTTCAAAGGGCAAGAACGACTTTGGATTAGCCAGGATTGATTAAAAATAAGGATGTAGATAAGTGCCTTTAGCTTATCTACACATGCTTGGATTTAACAGAGCAGACTTGACCGAAACTTTCTCTGAAGACGCTCACCGAAATTGGCGTTGTACTCAGTTCCGACTCCGGCAAATCCAGCTGCTTGTGAAGCCATCATTAGGGCTTGTTTGCAGGGGTCTGACGGTACATAGTTGTGCAGGGAACTGTCGTAAGTGCCATACATTGCTACAGCGACGGCAGCAGCATGATTTCCAACGTGATGACTGTAGTAGTTCTGCGGGCATGTGGAAGGGTTGGTACCGGCCGAAGTCGAGAGAGCGAATCCGGTGGGACGGTGGTACAACGGCGGGGGGTACGTCATCATGGGTGAGTGAACCAGAGACTGAGGCCCGTACATCGCTTTTTTGACCGATTTCGGGGGACTTTTGAAACGGAGCAAACGGTTAATTTTGCGTGAAGGTGCACGGAAACCTTGAGTGAAGTCTTTTTCGGCGGCAGAAGAGAAAACACCACCTTCTTGACAAACTTGCTACAGCTTTCGCATCAGTTTTTCTCAAGGATTTTCCGTTTCATTCTAATTTTCTGAAAATAAAAACATTTTTTGTAATAGAATGTCTGTTTCTTGAGCAGGCTATACTACACCCTAGCATTGCCACACAGAAATGTCTGTGACATTTTCACCCACATTCAACTGATTCAAGATAAGCAGAAGAGCTAAAGAGATTCATACTCACAGCTGACTTCCCCTTACACGAGGAAGCGTAATTTTGTCAAAATTTTTCGGTCAAGCCAAACTTAGGCGAATCATCGCTGCCCGGCTTAAACACCAAGAAATCATTTTCTTGTTTCAGCTGATTACGCGCGAGCGATCGAGCAAAAACGCCTTTGTCGATCATTCCTGGTGTCGGTGAGCGAAGAATGCCGGCGCACAGACCGAACATTTACTGCAACACCAAAGTACCGGCGCAAATTCCAGGACAGCTTCTCACTAAACGTGACATGCGCCCCCGAAATCTATCATAGCCACGATCGCCGCCGTTGCTGAGTAGTATACCTTGTCGAGCATGCGCACTTCCCTGGCACAAACACAATAGTCTTACCAGCTGAGATCATCATTAAGCCTGTTTGTCATCGGCAGTCCTATGCTCCCGACTGACCAGTTGCCGCTGATCTAAAGTGACAAACAATCTAGGGCGGATGCCTTTCTGAAAAGCTCGTAAACATCGTGCACCTGATCGGCTAAGTCTTTCTCCACCTGGACGCTTCTGTTCACTTCTGTTTGGCAAACTTCAGTGAGAATTTACTGCAGTGTGGGTGACGCTTTGGGGCAGAATCACTGTTGCAGCCGCTGTTAAAGACGTGCACCAAACGTTATGATAAGAAATACGTATTCCTGACTAAACGAATTTAAGAGCTTTGCAACTAGGTTTCTTGATTTCAGTTTGTAAAAGCTAGGTTCAGTTCGAAGGCAATAGCTTCTCGTTTACTGCGCCTGTACAATTTCACAGATTATATATAGTGGCCGTTGCATAAACGTCAACACTTCCAAAAAAACTATTGTTTTGTTTGACTACACTTGAGACGAGAAGTCGCTCATGTAACAACTTTCGTCTTGATGCTCTGAGCAACTAGACAACCGCTACCGCCTCAGATAGAGGATCGTGTATCAACGAAGAGCGTCTGCCGGAGTTCGATCGGGTGAAGTCGAGCCCGCCGCAAAGCGAAAAAAACAGTTGCGGCTGTTCGTAAAGAAGCTTACATCTCGGCACAGGTCATTAGGTGGGGTCAAAAAAACTATGTTCAAGATTCGAAAATCTTGGCTTGGTCCCTGTTTCTTGTTTTTATGACGGCGGTTTGTAATGCCAGAAGTATGCATTCTTGCAAGTGAGGATAATTTCCCTGCTGTCGGCCCAAACTTTTTTGACAAAATTAGTTGATGTTGCCATTATCTAAAACAAGCTTGCTTTTTGGAAAAATGATACTGAAGACTGACACTATTTTGAAGTTGCGCCTAATTCCACAGTCAGTTTTCCAATAAAGAAAATCCTTTCTTCATGTTTTTAACCATGGTCTTGATAGCTCGAGCTCTCTTGCGGTACAACAGTATAATATGTTCGAGCACCCACACATGGATGTTAAAATATGTTTGAATTAAAGAAAAATTAAATGCGTGTTTCCAAACCTCTGTCGCTTGTTTGCTTTGATTGTACAATTGTCTAAATGTGCTGAAGGTCTTCTTTTGCTGGAAAGTTTACCTTTGTTTGAGTATCTTTTTAGAGCATATTTTTATGTGACATTCAAACGAAGCTATTTCATTAACGGGCTATATCTTGTTCGGCAAGACCATTTTCGACAATGCAACACACCTCCAGTAAGCAATTTTGTTTTCTTGAATCATACAAGTACCGTAAAAGCGTTGACAGCACTACGGCTGTTCATAAATTTTTTTGACGAATCACATGCACGTAGCTTGTCTGCCCCAACAAGACCTGCTTAGCCAACACCGTTAAGCAAAAGCTGCAGGTCGGTTCTTCCATTTTATACTAACTTCTTCAGCGATGCAGTCCATTCACCAATGCCAGCTTTTCCGGCCCGTTGTTCTTAGACACAGCGTCGATGTTATGAAAATACTGATGATTTGAGAATATTGATTCCCACGGCTTTAGAAAAAATGGCGATCGCGGTTCGTTTGAAAACTTTCGCCAGGCGCTACAAGCGGCGAAGCGTGACGATAATTGAAACAGTAATGTCCAGAACGGTGGCGTAAGGCGAACTTCGGCTACTGGAACACAAATAAATAAAGCGAAGGCTTTTGCAGGTGCACGGGATCGTACATGTGGGAGTGTGATACACACACGCAAGCTGGAACAGTCGGAGAACACAAATGTATTAATTCGAATTGAACCGTGGTGAAACTCGCTTAGCTTCGTAGTTGACGTAGTTGGCCCTCATCCGCGTCCCGTCACGCCAAAAAGTGGAAACGCGCTTAACGCAGGTGTCCACTGCCTAGGTTGTCGTACTTGCCAACATTCGGAGTTTGATGGAAGTCGCGGTCTGTCCTACCATTCGGGCTTTGCTCGAACCCGTAGCAACCTTCCGCACTTTGAAATGTTTAACTGCGGTTTTCGAGCCTTGGGGCCAGGTTGTCGCAACACTGAAGTAGTGGACCTTTTCCACTGTCCATTTTTTATTGTTGCAATTGGCCCTCGTTGGTCGTTTCTTGTTTCAAAAAACTTGTGCATTTTCGTGTTTTTTGAAACCATTCGATTTGAACAAGATGTCAAGTTCCGAAAAGCACAGTAGTGCCAATTAACACAGTAAAAAATGTTAACTAGTTTAAAAATCATGGTTAAATAGCTCTACAAATAGGCGTTAAACATAGTGATGCTGACCTTTTCTATAAAGCAGACCCAACTTAAATATTCTTGTACCAGCAGGTAGCAGCCCAAACCATTTTCTGTAGATTTAATGATCTTCTAAATAGAAGAGTGTCACATGACAGTACATTGCATCACAAATAAAAACATCGCACGTGCGTTCGACGTCCAGCTTATGTGTTGCTCTGCTTCATTTGCAACACGTGTCATAGGCTGGTTGCTAAAAGAAAACGTTGAAAAAAACGGGCCGTCACGGAAAACAAGAAAGCAGTCAAAACCGTATCTTTCTGAATGAAGCCTTACTGACGGTTTTGTGAGTGCACGTTCAAAACAAAGCTTAACACAGTGAAGTAATTGAATTTGAGGGATTCCGGACAACCGAAAAGAAAGGTGCTCTCTTCCGATTTGCTCCTTAATTGAAGAGGTTTACGAGGGTAATCAGATAAAAGGTTGCAACTGCGTTGTAACCACCAACCTGTTCAACGCGTACGAACCGAGATCCCCTGACAAACGTTGCTAAAGACTGGGCATCACGTAACTCATAGAGACTAGCCTTTCTCAAGTTTTAACGGCAGACATAATTGGCTTATGATGAACTTGGTCGCAACCCAACTACGACGTTATAACATAAGCGCTGTCAGATAGACTTCGGTCTATTTACAATAACAAACCCAGGTCTAACTCAGCACAACATCGCTTATATTGGGCTATATGAAATAAAAGTATCACACAGTTTATATCAGGTCATCTTATTTGTGTTTGTTGGTCATATCAAGGAGAACTTGTAGGTAAGCAACTCCAAAATCTTTTAACTATTAGAAAGTTATACTGCATCGATCACCCTCGGTAACCAAGTAGATAAAGCTGGAGGGAGAGCGCTGCGGACTTTGATTTTTGGGTTTCTAAACTCACAGCGTAAAAAGGATTCAACAGTTGTGTTTATAAGTTTTTCCTGTGCTTTGACTGCACGCTGTTTGCCGCGAAGACTTTTGGAAACAATCGATTCTCAAGAGATACAGGAAAAAGAATCGTTGCTTGAGATACAGTGAAACGATTGACACTCGGGTGGTCCCGGCTGTAGCTACCGCTCCTTTGTACAAAGTCTTGTTTACCTTGCCAGGTTCCGTTATGAAGTAATTGATATATCCGCTCTCGCCTGGCAATGAACGATGCCAGTGCTTTCGGGAAAACCTCCAAATGTTTCAAAAAGAGCAAACCGCGGGTTTGATGCTTGCGCGTTGCGTGAACAGGGTTTAATGAACCGTTGACTGTTCATCAAAATGCCAGCATTCATAAGGGTTTTGCTGTGATTCGGATCGATGAGTTTGATACAATATCGGGGTGGAACATTTTGCGTCCGGCACAATAAACTGCGACATTAAGTGAATACCTGAAGCTATCACGGTTCTCTGGCCCTTCCATGTTACAAACAAGCACAACACGACGAAATCTGACAGCTATTATAATCAATCCTGAAAAGGCATAAGTTGTACAAAAAATGAATCATAGCTTACACAGGTTGTTTTTTATTTTGCTGAATTTATTTGCTTCGTTTTATTTCTGTTGCTGTATATTTAGTTTGTTTCCTAATGCATGTTATGTAGAATAAGCCAAGCAACCATTTATTTAAACAATTGCTCCCTTGCTGGAATTTCTTGAAATGCACAGGAACACATCGCAGGTAAACAAAGTGTCGTTTAGGAAAAGATGATGGGACAAAGAAAAGAAAAACGCTTTTCTAGTACAAGCAGGAAATGGAGAGAAAACTCAAACAAGCATGTTTTGTCTACAATAACAACAAGGTGAGCTTTAAGTAGCAGGATTATTAGGCACTCACAAGGCTTACGCTTTTAAAAGTTCTTGGACAAATTTCGATTCTGTTAGTACACACTTTTTATCACGTCATTAATGAAGTTGATACTGCCCTGAATCGCACTTTTCAAAACCAAAATTTTTTTAATGTAAACTTGAGATTTCCACTTTTTAAACCTTTTCCTCTGCGCTATTTTGCCCCTTGGTTAGTTTCAGTATGTTCTACGAAACGTGTTTACTGTGCCTTTGTTTCATAACAGTTTCACGAATGAAATTTTTAGTAAGCATCACCAGATTGACAGGCTACGACAAATGTAAGCCTACCTGTAAACACTTACACTTGTAAAAAGGTTGAATCTGAAATGACCCGACTCCGCTAACAGTGTTTGAGCTTGCTTTGAAAACGTTTAGTAAGCTGGTAATAGCAACCAGAGTGTAAAATTTGTCGACTGTTACAATGTGATAAACTTTTATAGGATATGCCCACTTGAACGAAGTCTATCATAAAAATATACAAAAGTAATACAAATAAACGCAACAAATGGTTATCACTTAGTTTTTCAAAAGCAAGCAGCTGAAGTAATGGTTTTCCATGCCACAACCCACATATAACTCAACAAAACGAAACTTATGTTGTTGTTATGTTGCATGACTTTCAACTCCGAAGTCAGGTAGGGCAAAATTATGACACAGTGAAATTTAAGCAGTTGAGTTCTTTTGTAATAACCTGCGGTTTGATTCAAGTTATCTCATCACGTTCGTCACGCAAGACTGATTTGTTGACGTAAAACGACTATATTCATGTCATGGAGGAATTGTAGCTTGCGAAAAACGCACGAAGTGCTAAGTAACAATTATCACAAAATTTACTTCAACTTATCGAAAAAATGTTGTTCGTTTGAGGTGGGCTACCTGGCCGCCGACAAGCAATCTTTACAGGCAAATGACATCAGTTATAATTGCAATGTATGATATGACAATGTCGTCTCAAACCACTGTCTTTAACTAATTGTTGCTTAGTAGTTTCAAATCTCTGAAAAACTGAGACATTTTTTCAAATACTTGGGGCAGATTTATGGTGAAATTCATTTCTTCACTCGTTGCAGTTTTTCTGCTGNACAACTCAGCCAAACAATCAAGATGAATACGCTGCCAAGCACATAACACTACCGACTAAAGCGTTTGCTAATCTGATAACCAGTACTGATAAAATAAACTTCTTGCTTTCAGATCCACGCTCGAGGAAACATTATCTATTTCAAGCATTAACGCGATGAGTGCTTGGTCGCGGGTCACTGGCAAAGCTCATTCCGTAAGTGCGAAACTACCTGTGCTTCAGACATCTCCTCGCTTGGGTCTTGGATGTTGAGGTTCGTCCAAGTGGTGAAGTCTAAATAGTACCACCGTCAGCACGACTCTCTGGAAACAAAAAACCATAAACGTTTCAGTTTTCTATGGATCAGTAGTCAAAGTCCCCCTATTTGTTTGGTAATAAGGCTACATACGTAGCAGCTCGAAACAAAATTGAGATATTGCGGGGACTTCATCTGCGTTTAAACAGGAAAGCTGTTACTGCTTGCTTAGTTACTACAGTGCAATCTTAACGTTCTAAAATGGTTTAACAGTAAAAGTCACACCCGTTCCCTCTGATTTCGTTGTCGCAATTTTGAAACACGGTGCTTGCGATTGTTGCGAATAATCCAAAAACTTTTTCATTGACCTTTTTCTGTTTATTTTTTATCCGAACTTAAATTTGAAATCAAATTACGCTAAAGTAGCGAGTGTATTTATCGAAAAATCATTGGCTAGGCCTTTCCAAGTCGCTTTCCGCAAATAGACGACTGTGTAATTTTTTGCTGTTCGACAGCAATTCTGCTGTTCGCGGTGGACTTCCCCTGACTTGTGCGAAATGACGTGATAACGGCTGGATTACATCACGAAAAATTTAACGTGAAAGTGCCACCCGCAGATCACCGACGGCTCGCCACTCAAAGCAAAGGAAAAATTCCCCTCGGATCAGGCAGCGGGAGATTCGCTACATGCGACCACTCGAACTTACCCGTGCTTCAATTAAGCGATGAATGAAGTCTCGGCGACGTTCGCTCCGCCTCTTTTCAGATTAAGTGTCTCCGCTTTTGTGACAAGCCCACGGTAAACAAACAACAATAAAAGCGACAACGTGTTAGTTTGTAAACCGGTGACTTGTCTATTGAGCTTAAGCTGACAGTGTATCGTTTTGTTGTGGTCCTTTCCCTTTCCCAAATACATTTTGTTGTAAATCCGCAGTTAGTTCAATTTTGTCAAGTCCGGGCCGGTGAGCTCCTGAACCGTTGTTCTGGTCAGCTGTTGACAACTCCACAGGTTTCCACTTGGTTAGATGATCGCATTTCTTCCCAGTCAAGAAGCGTTGATCAGAGAAGTATGACCCAAAATCATTCTTAGATATATGGGATTTTTCGCGTTACACCGAAAACGCAAGAAACGTTTTTTGTTTGCATTCGTAAAAAAACTTTTGCCTAGAATAAAAAAGAATGCAATGAAGATATGACTACTCGAACGAGCAAGAAAAAAATGAGAAAACAGCGTCCGAATCCTGTTGGTTTTTAATATCTGCGCATTTTGGTTTTCATGTGATTCGATCCTATGACTCTTTGATAAATGATGAGAACCTAAAAGGAATTTAAATACAGCTGCTGCTAATGCTACTAAACAGATGTTTCGACTTTTTCCAAGTCAGAGTTGTTGAAGGTTCGTTGATATATGCATTTTCATGAGACATAAAAACAACGAATAGCTCAACATGCCATCGTCATACTTCAATATACCAGCGTCTAAGCTACCTATAAGATTTTTGTACGTACAAGCTACTTTGGCTGTAGATGTGGTATTTATCAAATGCCCTACGCCTCCTTTCAGGTTAAGTGCGACTCCGCAACATTGCCACCAACATTTGGATCTAAATATAATGTAAATATTTGAAAAGGCACAAGTCGTACAAAAAGCGCATACAAGCACGATGCAGGATTTAGTTTTTGTTTTGCATTTGAAGATAATGGTTCAGCACTGCAAAATCGGAGTATTACTGGTTGTTCGCAAACGTCCTAACAGCAATGACACTTACCAAGGATTTTGCTTGTCAGCGCAAGCACAAACGTANGACCTGCACAGTCCCTGCCCGACCTACAGTATTATTGTAAAGTGCCTCCTACTGTAATTACTATTCAGTACAATCATTTCCAAANCTTAATTCTTAAGTTGCAACTGAGGTCTTATTTTTTAGAACTAGAGTAAGCCGTCATCGATAAAAAATCGTCCGGCATTGTTGTATCACTCAGAGCAACATCTAAAACGTTGAGGAGACTTTCCGATATATTNTCAAAAGNGTTTCCAGTCATTCAGAGCCCAAATACTAAGAATCCAAATCGCTGACAACCGCAAAACTTAGCTTCGGTGGGAAGAGGGAACTTTTGTAAACCAATGAGGATTCTCGTGTTGCAAGTGCTTTGGAATTGCGAAAAATGAACTGCTTCTGAAGCGATCTTGCTTTGATACAAAGCGCGAAGAAAGAAAGGGAAATCAAATCACCCTCTCTAAACTCTCACGTTCACACGTAGCCTTAACATGGTCAATTTTTCCTCAGAGCACCAAGTGATGGTATCAAGTTGCAACGTAACCAAAACATTTCCAATCAGTCATTTCCACAGGAGCATCCTGCAGTCTGCTGTTTATCACGTGACTCACCTGTCATTGACGAGCAGTCACTGGCTACTGCCTCCGAACTTTTGGTGGTGAGCTTGCCTGGATCTTGCTTGCAGCAAATCGGCTTAGAACCACGTTTGTGAGTGAGTATCGTACAGGATGCTATGGCATACATACACCTTGTCGAGGTTAAAGTCGAAAACGTTTCAAAAAGACTCGAAATAGTTCTACGGAGTGCGCAGTTTTGTTCCATTAATCCACATTGATTGATTATGGTGACGCTGTCTACGCTTCCCGAAAATTTTCCGAACAAAAATTTTGAAGTACAAAATTAGGACAGATTCATCAACTTCATCAAAACAATCAACGCCTTCAAAAACTATGCTGGTTTATTTTAAAACGTTTCGGATTGTTCTTAATCCATTTTCAATCAGAAATGAAGCGACGCTTAGACAATTCAATTTCAACAGATTTTCACTTAAGAAAAGTTGATATAACTTAAAAAATATAGCATGACTAATTGAAAAGATATAGCGGGTTGGTAAAATCATCCGCGCTGATCTCGAGTTGCCGCTGTTGCATGACGAGCGTTTCTTTAAAGATCTTCACTACTTGAAAGCAGAATAAAAGATGTCTTGCTTTTTAAAATCCATGAAATTATCTGGATGTCAGTATAAATGTTTGGCATCAGATGTTCCGTGATTTGATTTTAACGGATTGTGCTCATCAAGATGAAATTTCAAATTCCTTTGTGTTTGTTCAATACAAGAATGGCCACATGGTCAGTTGAGCTTATAATCTACATTGCACTTGCACTGTTTCAGGTATTTTTGTGTGTAGCCTACTTGTGTTAACAATGATCTCCGATTGCATGTGATCTATGAAAGAAAACTGAGCAATTTATCAACATTCGTTACTTCCTTTTTGCTGCATTTATTTGCTACACATTGAAGGCCTATCGTCAAAATAATGCCTGCATTAATTTATACCAGTCCGTGGTGCAAATAGGTCGGGGCAACTCAACTCCAGTCTAAGTCACTGCTGTTGACCGATGGCGTGTTATTTTAAAAATAACAGCGAATAAATTTATGGCAGATGCATCTGATGCTAAAAAAACGGCACTCGCGAGAACAGCTTTCATTGCTTGGACCCGATCAGTCGTAAAAAACTTCTACACTGTATGAATGAATAACATTACGTCTAACTGTACTCGGCCTACAGCTTTGTGCTCGGCTCATTTCAAAGACGTTTTAAGTTGTTGAGAGTACAGCTAATACTTCAAAGGCTTGGTGATCGAGCGAACTTGAAATTACAAAATTTGATAAGTTGTGAAAAGCAAAAACGAAACAAAGCTGGTTGGGGTTCAACAGACGCTAAGCAGAGCGAAACGGAGAAACTCAAAGCGGTCGTAAGCGAGCAACGGACATGTCAACACCAATAGTGAAGACAGACAGTTTGCAACTAATCTGCCGTTTCCCTCACACAAGTGGTTTATCCAGTTGAGCGGAGTCAACTCGGATCATGGACTTCGGGTAAGTTTGCTGCGAGCTTTTGTTGAAGGTCAGCAATCACGATCTGACTGCGAAAGATTTGAAAGAATGCCGGAACGTGTGAGGAAACATTATCGTTTTCTGAACGACGCCAACGTGTGAACCCCAGCCCAGTCGGACTTTTATGAGGCGTTTGCTTGGCATCACATCTGCCATCACATTTGGTTGACGTTTTTAGAAAAAAAAAGTTTTTGAAAGCTTGCCTCCCTGTTTGCCGAAAGCTTGTCTGCAACTAGTGAAAGCAAAATTGAACAAAATTTTCCAGATTATCAAACAGGTGACCTGCTGTTGGTACTTTTGTTTTACCATGAAATTTCGATGGCTTTGATACCACTAAAACGATGTAACACATTCGCTAAACTTATCACCATCAGCTGCTATTTGAAGCTGAATAGTATATTCTTTACCTGCAAAGGTTAGGGTTGTCTTACTCTTATGAGAAATCTGGAGACCGTTGAAACTTAAAAGTTACACGTCGTCAAAGCTTACAACCTACAGTAGTCATTAGTTGTTAAAAAAAGGCATACGAATTTAATGGTTTTTAATTTCACTGCAAAATTTCTACATTTGAATCTAATAAATTTTATCTCATACATAAAAAAATTGTTGTTGAACAATATTTGACAGAGAAATCCAAAAATGTCATGTTTTAATCACACTTAGCAATGAATATGTGAAACTACAGCAAAATTATTGAAAACGTTTGTCTTTTATCTGTTTATGTAGGCCTAATCAAAGCGCAACAGAAAGTAATATTTTATTCAAAAATTCATTGGCAGAAATAACTTCTCAATGCTCAAACTGAACGAGCAAATGGAACAATATGTGGAACCAACGCCCGTGTGGAAACACATCTTCATGGTGCTTTGTAACTGTGTTACACGCCTATTTCTGGCGCTTTCTATCGTTTTAGTGACTGATGTTTTCCGTCTATTCATCATACCGAACACCAACACTGGATGACAGTACCCAAAGCAAATTCAAGAGCCTTTTTGCACAAATTTGGTTTCCTGGGAGGCGAAAGGCGCAGGTCTCTGCTCAAATTACGAAAAGCAAGGTTGGTTCCCCAATCCACAATCATCTTAAAGGTGCGAAATGCTTTCGTTTGCAGAAACATCTGCCAACTACTCGTTTCAGAAAAACAAGTTTTTCTTGTTATATTTTTTGAATTTGTTTCAAAACATAACCGACGTTAGATCTCATGCGCTACTGCGCAGAGCATGCACGGGCCATTGAGTCAGCTTGGCTTTGGCCATAAAGTTCTTTGCCTTGACTCGAGTCACATTTTTCAAAGATGATTTGTTGACTCGACAGGAGTCACAAGTTTTGGAAAAACTTGACGTGACCTGAATCTGCTTAATTTTCAACAACTCAATTCTAATGACAATTTTCAACGTGCGAATCTACCTTATTTATACTAGTGGGGAATCATTCATGACCTTTACTAATAAGTAATTAGTGGAATCGAACGTAGAAAAAGCATCACTGAACATTTTTCAAAAACGTTTTGAATATTTTCAACTGACAGTTCATTGACTTGAAGCGACTCAACGCCGAATCGCCCCCTGAAAAAATTGAATAGCTCGGACCACGGGCGTCGGCAAGGGGGGCAAAACGGGCATTTCCCCACCCCTGGAAATTGTGACTAAGAACCAAAATTTTCTGGAAAACCTGAAGTCAGCAGCTTTAATCCAAATAAACTAACTTAATTCTTGCAATGATAGTTTGTTTGCCGGTATGACACTCACACTGCACAAGAGCCAGGTTCACTGTTCTGGTGTCATGCAGTGGCGAGCTTGCATTTCACTCCACTCCTTGGCCTGTAGAGGCAGGCTACAAAACTTCCGAGCGGTTTGTTCCAGTATTGGCCTTTATTGCGTAACAATAATATGGCAACAAATCCTCAAAGCTCGACTTCAAGTTACCGTAGTAGGAGTTTTGCTGCATGTGACTGTTGAACGCAGACAAAACATCATGGCAGGTAATTCAGTGAGACAGTGACTGCTGATAGCAAAGCCACACAGTTTTATACTGGGTGAAAAGAAGCATGAGTGAAACTGCAGCAATACTTCCGCAAGTTAGAAAAATCCGTTGTTAGTGTCAGTGGCGTAGCTAGAGGTTTGAGCCAGGGGGGTGAAACTTAGCTGAAAGGGGCCGATTGGCCACCGTAGAGGGCCACTAGCCAACACTCAGAAAAAAGTTTTGGATGTCGTGGATGTCCAAAGTGGCTAAAAAACACGAAAACACGCCGAAAAACGCACAAAAGCAGCAACCAAATGAAAACGAAAAGAATAACAAATATCAATATTTCAGCTAAAGGAGGCTCAGTTTTTACATTTAACTTGCCAGGGGGCGGATCGCCCCTTGACCCTCGTCAGTTACGCCATTGGTTAGTGTGAGATTGAACGCTTGTGCGGTTGATGTATGGTAAGCGTTCACCGTGAAAAAATCAGTAGACAAGCAAGGTTTTATATGAAATGGTGATTGATCACTTCGGACAAGATCCCAGACGTTTGTAGCTATTGTTTGTAAGTGATGCTGACAAATTTTGCCATGTAAAATAGCGTCATAATTTGGGCTTTCTTTAAAAAACTATTTCAATGTTTCTTTGAAAAGATGTACCCTGCTGTGAAAATCCGTAAATAGCCTATGTGCAAATCAGGGGTGCAGGGACGCCGGAGAAGCGGTATAGCGACGCAGTAAAAGAGTTGAAGGTAGTGGAAACTTATAAAAAACAATACATCGTTGTTAATGATGTTTGTTTCTGTTCATCAGCAATGTTGACCTCAAAAATAATAGCAGAAATTTATTATAGAAAACCATTCTGAATTTTCTGGGTGCGTGAATAGCTGCAATAAATTTGTTTCAAGTCGATCTTGATAAACCATGAAATTACCTATGATACTCTTATGGAAAGGCACCTCTACCCCCTTTTGAAAGGTAAGGGGGGCAATGCCCCCTTTCTCCGACGTCCCTACAGGGGTGCACAACCGCAGGCGTTAAAAAAATTATGTTGCCGTGCNCATGTAGTCTAATATTTGAGTTATGGCTGCGGTGCAAACTCTTTGTNTACTGTGGGGTCTCAACCTCAAATTACTCTGACGGCCATATGAGGACCTGTTAAGTAAGCCGAGGGCCGCATTCAGTGGCGTAGCCAGCCCAAAAGTTTGTTTTGCGCGGGCAAAATATTTGTCTTCAGGGAGCAACAGTATTGTTGTTAGGGGCGCCGCTTCTCAAAGCGCAAAATGACTAGATATGCTAAAATGGGGGGTGGCCCCTGGCTACGCCTATGGCCGCATTGTTACGCTGACACAACAATGGCTGTACCTTACCCTTACTAGAAACAGCTTTTACTTCCTATTTCCTGCGGGCTGCGAAAGGTATCGAGAGTTGTCTCTACTGTACATTCGTTTGAAACACATGTGGCCCGCGTGTTTGAGACCCCTGGTCTAGTGTATGAGCGTGCTTAGTAGAAAGACAGTTAAACACACTTGTGGAAGCAATCTGTGGCGGCCGTAATTCATAAAAATAAACGTAACATGGCCGGCAATAGTGAAAATGTTGTGCACCCTAGTGTAAATTATCGTAATACACCTGGTTATTTCTGCCAACGAAGCGCATTTTTGTGACTGTTGCCGCATCATGGGTAATTTTCTTTGTGGTGAAGAAAGGGTGAAGTGCTTTATGAACGTCCATTTGCATTGCATCGTCAGCAACCTGAAAAGGATCAGCAAAATTTGGACGTTGCCCCACCCTGGAAAAATTTCTGCGGACGCCCATGGCTCGGACGCGAATAGCTCGTGGAGGAGTGAATCGAAAAATTTGACTTGACTGCATTATCGTTATTGGTGCAAGAAAATATGGGGTAAGTAGTTTTGTGTCTGAACAGGTTACAACCAACTTTTCTCGGGTGGCGTTTTACTGCCATTATTTAAAACCCAACAATACTCCCCTAAAAGTCTGTTTCCTCCCTCAGGATATTACAAGAAAATAACGATAAACTCACGAAATTATCAGTCGCACAACCGTTCAGATCTTGAACTTGAGATAGAAGAGAATAAAATACTTTTTGCTGCTTCTGCAGTTAAACATCCAAACCTGTCGTGCCGACACGACTCACGATCCTCCACACCTTCCGAATAAACTGTTACAGAATAAAAGTGACCATTCCCAATCTGCAGCCTTTTGCAGAGTGTTTCACCCCGTTCAAATTATTCCCCTGGCCAATTTACTAATGCCTTTCGTTTTCAGTATCAGTGTTTCAAATTCAACAAACATTTTTAACATTTTCATGTTTCATTGCGGAGCTCATTGCAATCACATGTTTCATTGCAATCACATCATGCAACGCATCAGTGCGCAGCAGCGAACCATGGACCTTGAGCGAATGCCCCTAACTCGAGAGCCAGTATCTTGAGAATAAGTCATTTCAGGCAAGTGAGAACAGTTTTCCCTCTAAGAAAATTTCACACTGAGTAAATGCTTGTTTCAGTGAGCATGCAATTGCGCAACCATGCAGACGCACAACCAGCGAAGCGTTTCAAGCGGCAAACGGGCTATGCGGTATATATACGATATCAAATATGGAACGTTACAAGCGCGCGAGAATGAGATTTCACTGCGAAAACAAATGGCCTGGTGGTGCGTTTGCGCACTTTAGAGCAGGGTCTCCAAACTTTTTTGTCCGAGGGCCACATAAGCTGTCGCACAACAATCCGAGGGCTGGACATCTTACGTAATGTGATTGTTTCGGGATATATTACATTCTACCAAATCAACAAGTGTTTCGTAAATATATTATTTTTTCATTACTGGCAAAACGTTTTCGCGGGCCGGGTGAAATGGCTTCGTGTGCCGGATTAATTTGGAGACCTGCCTTGGAGGGAACATTGAGTGAGAAGCCGATGCTGTCGAAATTTGACAGTCACTGGTGGACATTCCATCCGTTTGCCGAACTGAAATCTAATATCAGTTTTGAAACCGTAATGTAGTCAATAAGGCAGACCCATAGCCACGGGGGACATTTGGGTGCAGTGAACCTTAATTTTTTTGTTCCCCTCACATTTTTTTGTGCCCACAAAAATTTGTTTTAAAGATCTAATAAAAACAAAAATGTTACGCCCCTAAAATGTGTTTTACCCCCTATATCTTAAAACCTGACTATACGGGCCTGCAATTATGGTGATTATTTAAACGCTAGGTTAGTCTCAGTAAGAACATTCGCAGCGCGGTTTTCGCGCGGACTTGTTGGGAAAACGTGTTTGAGGTGTGCGTACGTAACAGAGTCACCCCACGTGGAAAGCGCGAATAACAAAGTTTTAATTCTTCGTCGTGAATGACGTTGTCTGGAACTTCCTCGCTGTGCTTGCCAACCAAGTCTTGCATTTGCGTTTAATCTTTTCGCAAAGTTCCCGTCAATCTACACGGTACATCAATGCAAAATTTCGCTTTGGCGCTGGATTTTACGTGACAACAAATCCAATCGAGCCTTGTGGATATCGCAGAAAATCCATGACCCTTTGTGACGTCGCACCTCGGACCGCTCCAGTTGAGAATGCCATACGCCACCCAGCGGCCATGCTCCTGGCAAATCAGAGGACTCCCGGACAAGCCCTTTAAAATCAAAAAGCGAAGATTGAGTAACAAGTTCAGCTATGTCCAACCGAAATGTCTTTACTGGGCCTCAAATTACGTCACTATCTCAAGGATTGCATTATCCAACTTGTTCTCAGAAAACTAAAATTTGGCATAAGCTGCTGACAGCGTTCGAAACCCTACAGTGAAGAGTGCTTGCCATCTCTAATCCCTCCCGAACTGTGATGTCATAGGCAACTTTAGTGCCAATGGAACAACAGGAGTAGAAATCAGTTTTGCACCGAGGTGTCAGTGGACACATAGAAATTTAGTATGTAAGCAGTACACGCGTGATAAAAGTAGCGCTGATGACTATTTCATCAAAAACACCAGAGTTTAAGATTCGAAATAAGCACAGGTTGTCGTTCTGTATATACACAACATCGAAAACCTCCAACTGGGCCGCGCAAAACGTTGATTGGGCAGGGCTTGGACCGTTTCCTGAATGCCGTTCCCTGACGCTGGTTTATGCAGCTTACACCAGCAATGCCACATTTATGAAAAAGTTTTGGACCTTAGGTCAACAAGGCTTACTAGGTTTTTTAAGTACTGATACTTATCTGGAAACCACATAGGGTAGCTTTGGTAAATCGACAACTCCAGTCAACAGCGATTATTTAAAAACTCCTTGAACTTCAAAAGTATTTTACGGATGTAAATGAATCAAAGTTATGCCACAATGCTCCAATGAATAAAATGGACGAAAAGCCAAGGATATGACCGACGTTTGCAAATAATCAGGAGATAACGGGCGTAATTGAAATAATTCGTCACAAACTTAAGTTGAAGAAGCGTGCACGTAGTGTCCTGCCAAAAGTGCTTTTGAATTTGGGCACTATACTGTAAATGAAGCAGTTATACGATATACTGCTGGTGTCAGCGCCTGCAAGCGATGGTAAAGTTCATGTTTATTAAGATTACGAGCAACAGTTACCGATCTTTCTGCACCAGCTTCTTGCTGCAATTATCGCTGTCACCGCTGATGTTTGTTGAGCCACAGTTTTAATTGCCAACAGTTGTAAGCCAAGATGTTTGGTGAATTTCAAACGTTTGACACCAGCATTCCGACCGCTACCACACCAAACATTTAACAAGGTACCAACTAGTTTATAAAAAGAAAACACTTTTACTCCGTCAGAAGAGGAAATAAACCCTCATTCAACGACTTCCGAGACACATATTCGGACCAACAAAACAATTCCGGTAGATCTGAGCAAAGTAACTCTGCTTGTCTGTACCCCACTACACCTCTTCTTTCAAAGCAGTAATAACTGCAGTAATGAACAAAAATATGGAATTTAATGAGCAGATGCACAGCGACAACTTACGTGGCACTTTTCGCTGTACTCTTGTTGCAGCTTCACATCAGGCAATTCCACATCACAAAGATTGGCGTTGACGTCATATTTTAAACCACAGTATCTCCACTGGCACTTGTTAGGATGTTCGATTTTCACCCACATGGCTTCCAACATGGTAGCGTCTGATGAGAAAGTGCCACGAAAGACATTGAATTTTAAATTCTTTTCTAGGTGTGATGCTGACTTTCCATTTACTTTTGCTTGAACAATCCTGATTTTGCACAGGACGTGTCCGGAAAATCATCTTGATCAAATTATCCTTGTGAAGCAACTTTTCAAATATGTTCGAAGCATACGTTGGCATTGTTACGGTAACCATACGTCCCGGTTTTGGGGGTCCTTTCCTGGTGTCTCGGTTTGTTGCTTGATTGTGCCGGAAAACTAAGCCTGGTAGCAGGCAACAAGGTAAAAATGAGGGTTGCGGAAGTGAACAATGGAATTGCTTGTTCCGTTTCGGAAAAAATGACCTTTTTCTTTCATCGCTTCATTTTCAGAGAATATTTTGCAGGAAATAAGAAGACTTTGAAATTTTTTGATCTAAAAAATTTGCCACTACTCTTGTTTTTAAGCAATGGCTGAAACTAAGGTTTTTCATGAAAAAAATAGGTTTGCACATTCTGACATTTCACGGTAATTACATGATTTCTGCTTTATCCTGAAGATAAAGCAAGATAAAAAAACACCATCCATTTTTGTTAACCATTCTATGTCCCCAAAAGGTCAGCATCTGTTTTGCCTACGCAACCTCTGGATTTCCACGCTTAATTTTCAGCTGTTGCCACCCTGTCTCTTCTGAGTTTTACTTTTCTTCTGAAAATTCACAAAGAATGTTTGCAACTTTTGAAAATTCTGCAACTCTGAAAAGAGGCGTCCGCCACTCATACCCCCGTCTTTTACGTGTGACGCTGCCATATCTTCACTTACTCACTGACAAGGCGAAGACGCGTTTTTCTGCGCTTCTGGGACACATTAATTGTAGTATTGGTGTATGGCCAGCTATATTATTCGACACATTGAAGGTCAGATGTGTAATAAGTATTTGACGTTAGCCGCGGATTTCAGAATGCTGCATTAATAAACTTCAACAACTTGACTTTAAAACGTTAGAACAAAAATTTCGTTAAAAACTACCGCAACGAATTAAACGTCATTTTAAATGTTGCTGATTAAAATATGCAAGCTGCCGCATGGTGGTAAGATTAATGCTTTGCAGTCATATTTCCTTTCTCGAAAAGAGAACTGCTGTTTTAAAACATACTTTGCCAGACGATTTTGTTTGAGAATATCTTGTTGAGAAAAACTCGTTAACTAAGTGAACATTTTTGACTGCTGGATACTATACTCCCAGTTTTATTCGAAAGGAGTTTGATTTTTCAAGCGTTTACAAGAAACTCACGATTTCCTTGCTTCCTCACACGATGGTTAAATCGCAGCGTCGCTCGACTAAAGCCAGAGTTTCATTTCAAACATCACGTTTTGACACGGAATGGTCTGGTCTCGTTATCATCTCGTTATGTTAAGCATTTAAAATTTAATCATCCCAGCTGATCATGAGGTGTTTAACAACAAGGACGAAAAGCGACAAGGCTCATTGGCGATGCTGATAATGAAGCAGCAAAAAATGACACGATCTGCTAGAGTTATATCAAATTGAAACTTGCTGCAGATTCTGCATCATAAGATGACGTTTCAGGGCTTAGCAATTTTTTGTGTTCCGGGCAACTGCCAAAGCATGAAACATCTCCCATTTTGCAGAATCGTTAAAAGTTTTGAAAAAAATTTGCATTAAGACTAGTAGGCTTCAAAAAGTGTCAAAACATTTCTACCTGTATATCCACCGGACCAGCCAGGCATGACGCATATTCGTCCTTCGCGAGGAATGACGTCACGATTAGGCAGACAAATAACTCCGGATGCGGATAAAACAAGTAGGTCTTCCTGAAACAGTTGTTGGGTGAATGGCCGAGCAGTGCATAAAAACCCGGACAGCAATTTAAGGTGAGTTTGGCAGAGACAACACTGTCACCATCAGAGTTTTTTTTTATTTTAACCTTGGTGTACGTTAAGACATTTTAAAAGACCGCAACTGTTTCATCTGAATACCGAGATGGTCATTGGTCATAAAGCGAGGTTTAAGTATATTTTGGTGGTGATTATGCAGTGAGCTTCTACTCTATTTCGAGAGACCGTCGGAAAAATTTGGGAGACCGTTTCGGTCCCTCGAAACATCTTAACAAAACATTGGTAACCACAGATGAACGCAACTGAATGGTTAAACAATGTTTTAAGTTTCAAACAATTTTTGCCTAGCATTCCCTCATTTTTTCTCAGTGAGGTTGTACCTTCCTGTCTTCTGCGGAGGAGTGAGAACTGCAATTCTTAATATGTGGGAGTTGGCAGAGGACCAAGTAGGGTGTGGATTGTGAACGTTGAGCATGCGTTGCTTTCAGAAACTGTGTTTAGGCAACTATGATGCAAGCAACACGCTCTAAATTGACATGTTAAAAATCTTTACCTTCGTCGCAAAAAGCCAACAATAAGCTGTCCCTGAAATCCGGTTTCAATGGTTCTATAGCAAAGAAAGGGCCCGCGAAGGATTTTCCGTGGTTGAAATCATATATATACTACTACCAAAAGGCATGCATCTTTGTAAATGCTGCTCATATGCAGTTTACCTTGACTTTGACCAATGCAAAGTCATTGTGATTGTAGACATCATCGTATCCAGGGTAAGCGTATATTCGCTCGTGCTCGACAAGCTTCGGTTTCTCTTCGTCGAGATCGTTATACAAGATCACAACCCTGAAAAACAAATAGAACATTTACGCTTCACGCGTTCGTTACTGGTGAGCAAAATCAAAATACATGTAGCCAAGAGCGGAGATAAAGCGATCACCACGGCCGGTCTCAGCGGCCAACTAGCTCTAACATGAAGTCCCTCACTGACTGGAAAATGTAGTTCACCGCCAAATCACAGTCAATAACTACCCTAAAAAAAACAAATAAACGCAAACGTTGTTTTGCAAAACTTAGGTGAAAGCAAAAAAACTTTCACGCAGCAATGCTTAAGTTTTCAAGTGAAACAAAAACCGATTACAGGTCCATAACAACAGTCATAATATTGTGTCAACCACCGTTTCGTGATAAAATGATTTGATAATGAACTGCTGCCATGCGACTCACCAAACCGAACGCTGAGTTGTACTCCGTAAACAAACAAAAAGCCAGATGCTATGCTAAAAGGCTCTGGAGTCAAAACCAAAATCAAGCATAGCAGTCTGTGATTGCGCATTTCTAAACCACAGGCTAATCGCGAAATTTAAAGTAAAGCAGATGCAACTCAGCCAGGATCAGCGGGAGCCATTTGTTTCGGTTAAAATTTTCGAAAATGTGGTCAAGAAACTGCAATTAACCTAACCTGAGTACCATATAATATCTCCATCATTTTGTTGCACTTTTCCTTTTTAAACTTCAATTATTATCAAAAAGCACCTCCTGTATTTTTGCAACAGGTTAGTTGTTAGGAAAAGAAACTTATGTTGTCTTCTCTGATAGCTATGTTCGGAATATATTCTATGTCGTGACGGTCCTTATCGGCGTTCTCTTGACTTATCACGTCGAGTGAGAAAACCATTACTTAAACATAACTTTAGCCCTTCTTATACACAGATGACAGAAAAGCCCAATATCTTGCAAGCTTGCTTATATAAAAGTGTTACGTATCATAGTAAAATTGCTTTTAGGTTAATGTTCGACTGGTCAACGGTTTTGCGGCCGGAGCCTACCGGATCGGCGTAGGGGTTAACAATGGTGGGCTTTTATGGCGCTATACATCTCCAATAGTTTTCAGATTGCACCTGGGGATAGTCCTTCTTGTCTAGTACGTCCGCTTCGATGCTGGCAGACTATACCTGGTCGTTCTTGTACTGGCAAGACCTAACAATAACTTGCTACTCGCTGTTTTCTTCCCTGGCGCACAGAGTAAAGAATGCTGCAAGGAGGATGCCCATTCACACAGGGAATGTTATCTTGGGTGCAGTAAGATCGTCTTGCACTTTGCTACCGAATTATCTTCTTGGGGTCGAAGCTTGTGCGGTTAAGGTGTGGGTAACGTCTGCATCACCCTAAACAAATATTAGCTCGGCAGCTGTGGGTGCGTTCGCTTGTCTTACTTTTCTGCCTTATTCGATCTCTGTGATATGCTTGCGCGTCCGTGCTAAAGGTGAAATCTCTATCGATAATAGCAACTTGGTTGTCAAGAAACGGAAAAGGCGTAGTCAAACTCATTTAAATGTGAAGATTAAAGCAAGACTCTGAAATGTTTCTGTTCGTTTTCTACAAACTTGTTTATCGGTTGTGGTTTGCAAGATATGACTGAGGAACATTGTTCGAAGATGTCGACAGACTTTTCTACAAACCTTAGAAGCAGATTTCAGTGCGGTTGAGATCAAGATTTTTACGCTTTGTAATCAGCAAAAGCGACGACAATTTGACAAGTTGGACCATCACTAACTTTGCCGATAAAGAACGGTCAGGACGTTCTGTAATCCGTACTGAACAGCAAACGTTTCAACAAACATTCCATCTGCTCTGTTCGAAAAATTGCAGGATACCCGCACTCTAATCAATTCTTGATTCACTGAAATTGTATTTCCAAAAACTGAATGCATTGTAAATATAAGCATAAGCAGATGCTTTGTGGATATTTGCATGTCCAATTATTTCAAACATTTAAATTATCGTCTCACATCACCTCATCCAACTTAGTGTGGAAAAGTTTGTCAGTTTGTTAGCCTAAGATATTTACATGCATGAATGACTGAAAAACCTAAATTGCTGCCTACAAGAACCTGTGAAAGTACAAAACAGATGAATTACAAGTATTATCGCACTTTTACCATCTAAGTCTATTGATAACAGAATATGCAAAAGTTATAGAAGTAGCTCAACGGCTTAAATTACTAACTTGCAATGATCTACGTCGAACGCCTCCGGTTAATATCAGAAAAACGTAAAGAATTACCATTATTTGGTAGTTGCAATCGTGCAAGGAGCCATCGAACGGAGTAGTACCAGGGCCGCATTAAATGAACGCGAGGCCCCGGCAGTGGCGTAGCAGCCATTTGGACATTCTGGATTTATCCAAGGGTGGCAGAATCAGAGGGGGGGGGGGCAGAAGTTGGCCTGAAACAGTGCATTGTAGAAACTCCGCACTTTCAATTCCGCACATTCAAAAATATTTTGAGTACAAAGTTTTTCGCGGTTACTATAATCTTTGTTTCCTGATTCAAATTGTTTTTCATCGTAATTCTGTTGAACGCATCCACTTAAAACATATAACTACTGCACTTTAGAGAATTTTGTACACCATACGCTTACTTCACGTTGCTTGTCTCGAAATAATAATTGGATTGTTTCGTATGGCTAGTATTGTGTCTCAATCGCATACGTCACGATGGAGCTCTGTGATATACCGACATGACTTGATGCTCTGTGAAGATGCTTGGTATTTGCGAGTAGCGTGTACGAAATAGAGTAAGCTTTTGGTTTGCAATTAAGCTAACGTTCTGTTAGATTATTTCAACTATCTGTGAAGCATTTCAAGCTGCAAATGAATCTAGCGAGAAAAGTGGATGTTCTTTCAGAAAAAAGAGAAAGGCTAGGGAAGAGAAAGAATGAGGACGCCATATTGAAGTTCGTAAACATCCCTTCGGATGCCATTTCACCAAACGAGATACACGAGGTTAGCAGTGATAGCACCAGTAGATCAATACCGGAAGTTGAGGAAGAAACAAGGCCTGGCCAAATTAGAAATAATAAAGAAGCAGATGTTGAGAGCAATATAAGTAAAGCATATGCAGCTGAAG
>JGI24159J19872_10000379_pt1 | contig 37619 bp, 25 predicted proteins | sample Ectturendosymbi4_FD_19872 | JGI IMG/M metagenome (IMG submission 19872) | reverse complement strand
TTTTCTTCAGGAAGCTACGAAACGAATTTTAAAACAAAAATTGCATCTCTACGAGGTTTATAACAAAAGTTATAAAGTCGTAAGTCATATTTTCCATGTAAGGTCATAAAGTCATATTTTGCATATTTTCAAGCTAATTCAGTGAGGAAACCATTAAAATAATCTCAAAATATCAGGTGAAACTCTTATATTGCTAGGTCTAAGCTGCATCCTGCAAATTGAACCCGCTTGGGCACCCTGCGAGTGTTGACAAAGACGTAGGTGAACCAAGTTATTTGGATGAAATGCACGGCCGTCGCCGGCGGGGGGGCCAGTGGTGCCCGGCCCCCCGTTTGAAATCGGTGCCCCCCATTTCACGTTTGGCCCACCGGTTGCTGCATACATCCAATACTGTATTTTAAAAATGTGCCCCCCCTTCTGGTTTTTGGCCCCCCCTGCTGCTACATCCTGGCGACGGGCCTGATGAAATGTAACGCACTGCCAAAAAAGGCATTTTCTTGTTGCCCCAAAAGTAATAAACCAATGTCCACGTATGTTTTCAATTTGCTTCAAACCCAGCTATTTGTTTTGAGCTGTTTATTTTAGTGGGCTTCCAAACCATCGGCTACCATCTCATATGCCAATTTTCGATGATAACGCTTCTTTGTACAGTAGTCGTATGTTCTATCTCAGTCATTTGTGTTTGGTCATATAAAGTCATATTTTCTGAAAAATAAAGTCATATTATCAAGTTTTTTAGGTCATAAAAAATGGCCCTAGTAATGACAAATGTAAACGAAATATAAATGGTTATAAACGAAATATAGAGGATTTGTTTGTAGTGGCGTGATGACGTATCGGCGCGTAAAATACAGGACTTTCCAAAAGCTGCAATTACAAAAATCTCCTTTGAAGTACACGAAAGGCGGAAGTGCTAAATAGCCTTATAATGAAAATCACGGCCAACGTAAACGATGTCAACGACACATGTCGTTGACATCGTTTTCATTGGCAGTAATCTCCTTTGAAGTGTTTAAAACCCGACCGTAGTAAAAGTCAGTAAACTTTTCCAAAACAGGATTGCAACACATTTGACGTTTTTTTAAAACTGTTATTCTACGAAAATTCTTCAGCGCAAATATAAATTCACCTCTGAAAAATTGTGCTCATTTGGTTTGAAAATATCTCATGAGATATTTAGCTACAAAACACATTTTGGCAAATAGCCCAGCGATGTTAACACAGTCGTTTTTGGTAACCTAAGATAATGAAATAGTTTCACAACGATCTTCCTTGTTCTCACCGCAACACAAAAAGCGGTTGAACATGGAGAGTAGCGACACCAGAAGACTGCATGCTTCGTTGCACACGGTTCACGTCACAAACATCTGATGAGACTATTTTCTATAATGGCATTTCAAATCCACTTGACGCAGTGTTTTTGCTGCAACATACAGTTCTGCTACTATGAAAAATGCTTACAGAGGCAAAGGGCCAGAGCAAAGTGGTTGTGATAAGTCCGGCGAGGTTGATTTTAAAGGGGAAGTGGGATGCAAACCCTCTTCTAGCTGCTCCTAAGATAGAAATGATTTGCTTCACAGAACTGCACACGCTTTTCCACGAAATGCCAGGTCGGATGTACCGACTGACAGAAACTCCGTTGTTTCGACATCAAAGCGGTGCAAGTTTGCGCATTTTCCGATGTTACATTCGACGTAAAACTATATATATAGTCAGTGCATTTGGAACTGCATATTCAGTAAAAATCAGGACAATGAAAAAATATTTTTCCGGTTATATAAATATTTACACAGCGGTAGCCTAGCAAACGAAGGTGAATTATGCAAAGTTGCTAGTAGCTCCACGTTACGGTAACAAACACGCTAAATCGGTATGCCATTCTTGCATCTCGTGTACACGGTTGATTTTTCAACATGAAAAGCTTAAAGAAAATACCAGAGGTTTAGAAAAAGTGCACTTGAAAAATATCTCACAACGTGTCGGAATCGTTAAGTCCAAAATGAGATCGCTTGTCACGACCAAGATTTTGCAATGCCAGCTTAACAGCTACACATAGCTGGGAAGGAAAAGCACCGGANNCTTTTGTACACAAGAAATTCGCAGTAAGAAAGCATANAAAGCACTAACAAGCAAAAAATACGAAGTGCTTAATCAGCGATGGACAAAGTACGGTCCTACTTTGTTTATTTCCCAGTCAATGTATCTTAATACGTAACCTGTGCATCGATATAATCCACTCACGATAAATGACATCCGGGATCAGATAAAATTGCCTTAAAGTTTATTTTCAATGACGATGGAAGCTGCTGTTTTGTGTACCAATATCCTTTTCGAATGTGATGCATGGTATAAACCTCATAAAATTGATTCACTCATATCACGTTCATGTCGGATGAACATTTATTTGTCAATCAAAGGCAAAGCAACTGCAGTGATTTTAACAACACTCACAACCACATATAAAAGACGCTCTTTCAAAACAGGAAGGCACAGTGCAACAACATGTCACAGAAAAATGTCTGGTGAGTGCTGTGCGAAAGTTGACGGTTTTTCATGTTTTTCGCCTTGTTATGTGGTCGTATATGACGACTTGGACGTACTGGTCGGTGTCAATCGGTGTTCTGTTCGAGTTGTCGCCTGGCGTCAAAGCCTGGGAAGAAACAGTCAAATCGTTTATTGTACCATCAATCGAGTACGACCAGTCCAACGGTGCATGCCGTGGTGAATTAGCGTTTGTGAGAACAATTACAAAGCTTTAATCCAGCACCGAGTTGCATTTCAGAAAGACCGTCGCCAACTTCCACACCATACACAACAGCTATTATATGACCTTATTTCTTTGCGCAACAAGCACTGAACCTACAGTTTCAACGCAAATGAATTTTCATTTCATTTATTTGGACAAACAACAGTCATGGAAAATAATGTTACTATGTTTCCCAATTTTAATGCTCTTGGCTACCATCATAATATAATAGCGCAACGCAAAATATTTCAGAGAATTTTGCGTAGCACGCAATTTCATAACAAATGCAAAGAAAGCTTTATTTTAGAATATTATGCCCATGGGACTACAGCCAGTTGATAATTCATAGGTGCCGGTTGCAAGTTCTCGGTCCGCGTAGGAACAATTGTGACAAGTTGATTTTACTCAGACGCATGTCTCGTCACGGCGACGCGTTCATACGGACTGTGCTCAAGGGTAGAACCAAATAGCGTCGAAAGAGGTAAGCCGCGACTGCATTATTAAAAATGACCGCCTTACTTGTGAATGCTTTATCTTTTNGAAACAATACGCTGAATAATGTTATGATGTCGCTCTGGCATTGGCAAATGTGTTTCAATAAGCTACTTACGTGAAGCCGCACTTAGGTATTGCCCGAATCTTCGCCAAAACAAAAAGCGCTTTTTGCACGGAAGTGACCTGGAGTCATTGAAATAATTGTGTGAGCTTCCTCGATATTACGGAGCGCTTTGCATGCGCAAGCAATCGTCTGCAGCCAACTTTTTTCAATGCAATCAAACTAACGTGCCCCGACTAATCAGTGAAAAGGGGTTATTTCAACGATTGTGCCAAGTATGTTGCAATGTAGATGCCTGCACAGGGCAGCTCTGTTATGATCTGACCAAGCCGCAGTAGCTGATCGAGCCCGACGTGGTGGAAAGCCCTGTTCAAATCGAAGTCGGAGTTCGGCCCGACCTGTGCGACGGAAAAGCGAAACAAACAAAAATAGCTGCTGCTTTTGCAAACGCAGCCTTCCATATTTCTGAAACATAATAAAGGCTGAATCGGCGGTTCAGTAATCTCTAAAGCTAAACATAAAGATGTTAAATTTCATTAATTTGTCAGAATCAGAGTTGCTACGCAACCTTTTCATATAATGTTTAGACCCAATATCTTTTCAAACGTTGCACCACGATGCAGGCCCGCAACCAGGGATCAAACCGGGCAATTGTCCCCCATAAATTTTTAAAAACATTTTCAAAAATAAATTAAAAAAAAAAACGTTTTCCAAAACTTTTTAGTTGTTGGGTTCAGCAACAAGTCACAATCACTTTGCCTCGCCCCCCGAAAGTTTCAGCTGGTTGCGGCCCTGCCCCGATGTNCTGGCTTGATTGTGCAAAGCTTCAGCGCAATGCACAATATCCGCTCATGCTTATGCTGTGATGTGATGTAAGTCCTTCTTTTAATTGTAGCACTTCGGCCCTGACTCACTAAACATGATCGGCATGTAAAAGAACGACAGTCCGCTGATTATATTGATGGTCCAAAGGTACAGCTGTTGCGTGTGTGTGTGATGCTCGCGCAAAGACACCTGTGGAGCGTGTAGTGTACTGTGCCAAGCAGTGCCTGCTACTACGACATGCTGTACGCCTCTAAAACGCCCATGTGGGATGGTGTGTGGTTATCACGGGATGGTGTGTGGTTATAACGGTTTTTGTGAATATTGTTAACGTGTTGCAAACTCTTTTTTCGAACCAGAAAGTCAAAGCCTCGCACAAGTCGCTTGTGGAAAGTAATGGCATTGACAAAAAAGTCCTTATTTAAACGTATATGAAACGTAAAGCAAACTCAACATTTGCTGCTTACAGATTTCATTATAGGCCGGTGATTCTTAACCTTTTTTCTACCACGCCTCCCTCAAGTAATTGTTCTTTGTTTCAAGCCCCCCTGCTGACTTTAAATAAGCTGTAAAGACAAATGTATCTGCTGGTAAATTTATTTGTCAAACTTTCCACGTTGTGGGACGCACAAGAGCTCGCTCCCCCTGGAAACTTATTGACGCCCCTCTCGGAGGGCGCTCCCCCTATGGTTAACAACCACTGTTACAGGCCATATGGTCTTTGCCGNAAATACACAAAAGTTTTTGTTCATTCCAGTAAATTTCTGATGATGTCAAGAAAAATTTGGCGAAGTATCAGATATCTTGTTTCAACCAAACGATAATTTTCAGGTCGCGGGCATTCAGGTCTCGGTCTCAACTTTTCTGACTAAGTCTCGGACTCGAATGCGGAATCAAGTCTCATTCTCGGAGGTTGGAGTCTTGGTACCACAGCTTTCTATGAACTAGTTTAGTAGTAAGCATCCGCTATAAATTGCAATGATGAAGAATTACACGACGCTTGTTCATACGTTCATCTTCAATAGGTTCTAGGTTCTGTGAAAACTTTGCATAATACGCAATGCAGTTCATCAGATTCACATTCACCACAAAATTCCATCACGCAAAAACATTATTAGCAGCACACTACAATATACTTAAGCCTTGATTTGAACGCATGTCACCAACAAAAGCACAGCATGTGATGTGATCGATGCAGAACAGCGATCTTCAAACGGATGAATACAAAAAAAAGGAAATATAACTAACAACGTACTTTCGGATCGACGTTAAGAATTTTTCTGTCTCGTTTATTTTTAAAGAGTAGACCGGATGCATTTTCGGCGATCACTTGGTAGTTCGGCGTCGGATTGGAAGTAGAGGTTTGNGTCTCCCAGTTGTAAAAACTGCAAGATTGGTAGCAAAGANAGAATTATCCGTTTGACGATTACAGTGGTAAANCAGCAGCAGCAATTTGCGATTTCCCTAATAGCATAACGAAGCGGGAAAGGATTAGGATTCGGTCACTGCTTGATTCGAAAGCGGAGTCGATGTGAGCAGTAGTCTGTGGTATTCGAGCAACATGGGCAGTGGTCACACACTTTTGTCAGCGAAAGCCGCAAGACGTCTTACTGGACGGGCGTGTTTTCTTGAGCTCTGAAAGGTAGTTGTTTGAAATGGGAATTATTTGGTCGGAAAAAACTTTGTGAAGCCGCAAAATTTTTTTTTGGAAAAAGACTATAAAACCTGGAATCATTACACGTTGCTGTATTTAAAGCTCTGGTGATATTTTCGAAATATTTATTAGTTTTGACAGTAATCTGGATTGATTGACTGGTCAGCAACTGTGATGCAAATAAGGTTTGATTTTAACAAAATAAGAGGCATGTATGGGAAAAAAAGACCTATAGGTCAAATAGTCCTCAACTTCCTAATTCACCACAGATTGACGCCACCGAATCGCATAGGTGTGTACGTCGAAGGTGCTTTCATAAGCACAGCAAGCGACTTGGCATTATCTCGCTGTAACTTGTGATACTGACAAACGTCTTTCCGCGATTTTCTTTAACCTGCTGTTGTAACGGTCGCTTTTTGGTGACGCGAACTCAGAATGCAGGGCCCGTGGTGTTTCGGCAGCACGAGCAATGAGAGATTCCCCGCTCGACCAGGTACATTCTTATTGTGCTGTACTGCGCCTTCTGTTCCTAGATGACTTCCTATTGGCGCTTTGTGACGCGGCGTCACATCACACTGTCATCTGTCAAATTTTAGGCCATTGTCTTCTTGTGTTTATTTATATCCCATTACGTCGTCATACATTATGAATATTTCGTAACAATTAATGAATTATGAGTGAGATGAGAGTAAAGTACAAGTTATACCAACGCTGATTTAATTGAGCAACAATATAAAAAATGTTAACAAACCAGGAACACTTCCTACATACAGACTATCTTTTGTAAAACACGGCGCCTGCAATACTCAGACATAGCCTAAAGCTGTGTGGCGCAAATGATAAGGTTGAATTCCAATCGAGGTATTTAGAAAAACTGAGTCTAAGTATGGATAACGAATAACACCGTAGCCCGAAAATGTTGCTGTCTAGTCACCAAGGTATGCAGTGCTAAATCGTGATCATGAATCTAAACTGCACGGGAGCTCTGCAGTTTTGGGGGAGCCCGAATACCCTTCAGCCATCATTAGTCCCAGGTCCACACTAGCCCGAAGTGATAAAACCTGACAGGGCTCCAGCTATGGATGAAATAGTATCCTTAAATGCCAGACTGAGCTCTTCAGCCATGCGAGGCAATCGGTCCAAGTATGGGCAACCACTATAGGCAGATGGCGATACTTGTCCGTTACGGTAGCCCTGCAGCTGAACCTCGACCAAACATATTGGACATGCCTTTCAAATGGATTCTGTGGAAGATGTGAAAGTGGGCAACTCAGTGACCCTGATCGTTTCCCGGGCCCGCTTTAGAATTTTTTCAAAGCGATCATCCTCTCTCGAAGAGGTTCTGCGCACACCACCCGGTCACACACTGTGTTAACGCAAAGAAGCGTTTGTAACATGTTAGAATTTTTTAATTAATGAAACTCGGCATTCCGAACAAAATACCCACATCACCTGAGATCAGACGGCTTGGGAAGGAGGCGTTTTTTCCCGGAAAAATACGCCTCGAAATCTTCTGTTTTCAAACGATGAGCAAAGTCGATGTATCCCGATATTTCCTGGTTTCTTGAGTTCTTGTCACGAATGAATACGATCGACTGCAAAAAGAAAGGGGCAGAAATCAGTGAGGGCTTTTGTTTCCACGTTTTCGTTTTACAGATTCCTCAGTCTGTGCAGTGGATGAAAGCAAAACAAAACGCTCGCAACCGACATGTCTCAGCAAGACTGGATGGTTGAAAAATCTACCATACAGAAGCCTATCCATGAGAGGGCGTGATGAAGATAGGCAAACTCCTGAAATTTTGCTCATCCCAGTTTGTCCCCAAGTCAGACGCGAAACTATTTGTTTTTGAGCGCTCACGAAAAGTTTTTCTTTTCTGCCAAACGCTGAATCTTCTTGTTGCAAATGATCTTAACAACTCGAATAACTACACGGTTGCTTTCTTGTCTACAGCAACAAAAGCATTGCCTGCACTTTTTACTCGAAGCGTGTCGTCTGCGAGTCGTGCGCACAACCGCAAAGCAGGAGCTTTTTATTCGTTACTTGCCGTGCGAGAATAGATGAACAATGGACAAGGGATATATACACAAAACGCATGGCATTTGCCAACTAACGATAATCAGGCACAGAAATGTGCGGGATACTCGCACACTGTTTTTAAACGATAAACGTTTCACATGCAGTAGCCAAGGTCGAGGTTAAAGCAGGAAAAGACACACACGCTGCAAATACAGTAGTTGCTGTGGCATCGTACGCTCTATGTCGATATTTCTGGGCTTTTGACAAAACATTTTCACTTTTGACAGAAGTTAATACATGCTTGAAAAAGAAGCGCACTATTCCGCTGAATGCTCGAGGCCAGCGCAGTAGTGAGCTGTGCGTCAGACGTGAGGGGCAGACAACATTCGCATTAAAAGTTGCGGTGCACATCCGCTTTTTAATGAACCGCAAAATAAGGGTCCCGGATGTTTTCTAGAAACGATAGGTCGTGCAACAACTTCGTTATGAATTCCACGCTATAACGATTTCCACAGTGTTAATAAGGAGTACGTCAATGCAACAACGAAACGAAAGCCGAAAGACGCTCGCAAGCGTTGCTATACAAGGCCCTGCTTTCTTCCAGGTTTCTTTTCTCCTTGTGACGTAGAAGTTCAAGCACAGGAGATGATACGGGAATCACAAGCGACATGTTCACAGCATAGCAATAACCCTTTGAGTGCAGCTACGCATTGCTTATAAAGAAATATACACATGTCGTAGTTTGGCACGTGGGTGTGCTGATGTGTGGAGAAACAGTAACCGTCGAACCAGCAAACCCATAGCAATTATTGCAAAAGGGTTGCATTTATAAAGTACCGTTTACGGGCCAGGTGGCGTAGCGACGATACAGCAAGTAGCATAAACACCATTAAACCAATCTTAAATTGGGTGCTCAGGCGCAGGACTGAAATGTAGCAGGTAACAACAATGTCAAGGGCGCTTACCAGCCTGACATCACTTTGCCTGAACCGCACGAGGCAGTGGTTTAAGCTGCAAAACACAGTATAAGCAACACACCAGACGCATGCAGATCAACCAAACCACAATTTTCCATTGACACTATCAACCTTTTATAGTCATGCGCACCGAGGAGTCAAAACATTTTACCCACAGTGGTTTTATTTAAAAAAGTTTTTGAAGAAACTGCAATCTGGTTCAGCGCAATGTAAAGGACGGGTTCCAAAATTCAACGCTTATACGAACCAATACGTCGGAAGGCTCGATCTTTTGACTTGAACAAAACATTAATAGAGGAGACTTTTTTAGAATTTATAAAGAAAAGTAATGAGAATGCGAGCGACACTTCTACCTCTAACAGCACATATCCCAAAAAAAGTACAGACGGGGCAAAGTGACCGTTTGCGCTTTCGTCTGAGATGATGTCATAAAATAATTTACAAGACGAATGAATTCATCCTTAGCGATGAAATAGTCAAAAATTATCTTACGGTCAGAACCGAGCGGAAGGGATACTGAGGCCATACGCTGCATTTACTAATAGCTCCACGAAAAGGCCCTGAGCCCACAGAGCGATTCCTCCATCGTGTTCATTGACTGCTTAATCGTAAAACAAACGGCTCAGTGCAAAACGCTGCGCCTAGGTCCTTTGTTTGGCAACAATGCTCAGTCGACCTTCGGCAGGCAACTGCAACGCCGGAGTGGAAGACAACAATTGACGGCGTGATCACTGAGACGGGGTAGCGGAAAAGCGACGCAGCAAAGCGGAAACAGAAATTCTGGCCGAGCGGGTTTTCCTCAATTGGAACAAAACCACCATAAGCAGTCGCCTCACAGACCGAACGTTACACAAAACATCGATGCTATTTTGATCACCTTGTAACCAACGGTGGGACAGCTGACCCCTTCGTTGGAATGGGTGACCTGCGACGGCGCCTGCACGCCCAAAGGTCAAACTAGGTCAACCAAAAACAACTGAATGTCTGGCACGCGACTCGCCGAATAGTCGAGATGCGATAAGAAATCTTTTTCAGTGGGACAGGCAAGAAAATGGCATCTGACCACACTTTGGTTGCAAATTCTGTTTCCAAAAAAAGACAACGCCACTTTCCAGCAAGCAGCAGAATCGACAGTGCCGGCGACGCTGTTTGCAAGCAGGTCGTTGATAACCATCTACCGCAGCTTAGATTTATTTGGTGTAAATGCGAGTATGACACGCTAGTGACGTTTGGTTTCATCATAAATTCAAGCACAGACAATTCGCAGGTCAAAAGTGAGCATCGGAAAGTTCAGCTGCAGAGAAAAACACATCGCTCGTTGCTTGAAACGTGCAGAGGACCTGCATGAGATGAAATGATCTTCTCTCTCAAAACGTTTAAGAAAACCACCAAAGATTGACTGATAAAAACATATAACTACGCACATACCCGTATTTAGGAACACCACCACAGTTTGACTAATAAAAACACATAAACACACACATGTCCTTTCTTTAGTGAGATTTGTGGTGATGGCGATTGTCAATCCTTTGCGTAAAAGTAGAAAAAAAGCAAATGACGTCTACGCACAAATAAACCCGTTCTTTTTCAGCCAAATCAGACCACGACGGAGCTCTACATGCGCATCAATGCAAGGGGGTATAGAACGAAGCTTGAACGTCGCAGCGGTACTCACCGTCATTTTGCCGCTTCTGTTACCTTCTTCCCGCTGAGCGAGAGCGCGCAGAAACGAACTCTTGAGCTCTTTTCCGGAACTTGCCAGAGTTCTAAGGAAAAGCGTCAAATTAATATAAACAGACTTACGACTATCGAAGGCGTGCAGTTGCACACGTGTTTTGTGTTTCGACATATTTTGCCACGCCCAACGTAACACTACTTTCGCGGCACATGGTCATCGCGGAGCTGAAACGCACCCGAGTAGAACAAGCAAAAATCACTGCAACTACTCTTCTGTAAAGCGATCAGGGTGGGAATATTACATACACGCCACCGAGTACCAGGTGTAAAACGAGCACGAAGCGCATTGTCTCGCTTAACACTGAGGTATTGTTACCAGAAAGCACAACGTCGTAGATGGACAATCGACCACACCTGGGCCCAGAGCAGGCATCGTTTTGTTGGGTAAGCTTGTTGCGCTAAAGCTGTTAGCTGTATATCCGCATTGTGCCCATAAAGAACTCATTTCCGGTTCTCGCACTGCTTTTTGTAAAGAGTGAAGTACCAAGAAAGGAAAAACAAGGCGCCAGCGTCTGGGGAAACATTTTGGAATGAAGAGCAAAAGTGCACGACTTCCATGAATCAACGCGTTTTGTTTTATGCGCTGCAACGCGAAGTCCCGGTGAAGAGTATTTGTATGGGAAGCGAGAGATGGTAAAACACAAATTTTCTCCGGGCACTCTCATCGATGACGAGTTGTCAACAGCTGCTCAATTAATCAGCTATAATGAGAGTTTGTATGCTATGGTTGCCCGTCGATGGTGAGATCAAAAGGTGTTTGATTGCTCCGTAAATATGAGGTATAGAAAGAAAAGAAATTGGGAAAATGTATAAATGTGTCAAATGGAGCCGGGCGGGCGAGATCAACAATTAGTAAACAGAATAGAAACTTGGCCGTGGTTCGATAAGCTGTTAAACAAAAATAGCTCAGAGCCAGTAAGGCAATTTAACTAAGAAGTTAAATAGCACACTCCAATTGCCATGTTGTATACAGAGGGGTGGATATACTAGGAGAAACTCACAATGAGAAAGCCTGTTGACCTGATAATCTTTTGTAACAATAGTTTTCGTTGTCTTGTGCTAATTTAGGGCTACATGACAAAGACGAGTTTTTGGAACACTACAAATATACGAAACAAGGCAAAAGCTCGCGATAGACGGAAAGCTACGGCGAGTCGCATTTTATCTTCGTCCAATGCCTTGAGTAACTTATTTACTCTCCAGTAAGTCGACAGACAGTGACCGGGGCTTCTGCTCAACGCAGCGAAGCCATAAGCATATTTCGGCAATTGTCCACCAAAGTCAATGTCTTTATACAAAACAGTGACGCCACTATAACAAAAAACATATTTTTTCATTCCTAAGTTTCAACTCAAACCTACGTCATTTTCAGAGAAACCAAACAGCATCGTCGCTAGTCGGAGTTTCCTGGCCCTCTCATTGGCAGTTGGTGCCTTACCATTTCGTAGTAAGTGATAACCTAGTTTGGTCTATCGATAAATGTTAATCCGGTTTTTCTATTTACCCCCTCCAGTAACTAAAAGCTAGCCATGCGCTTGAAATCAAAGTACATTGGCAGCCATCACAGCATGAATAGAAACAGATTTTCAGTGTTAATGACAGTTAACATTCCATAAACCTTTAATTTTAGCTTTACAATCAGGAGAAAAGCGGGATTAAATTCGTCAAGCTTTCACCCGTCTGCAAAACATCACCAGAGAGGAGCCTCGCTTCAGGTTGCATACCACTGACCAACGAAGTTGCCGCTTGGGTGCAAATCTCCGGATATCCGTACCGTGAAGAGTTAGGCGTAAAAAAGTGCAGGCGATGAAACGTTTTCAGTCTTTTCTTTCACGCGGATTGAACATAATGAAAGGCGGCAACGTATCGCGGGCTGCTTCACGTGCCGCTATCACGCGGGGGCAATGCTATGGCTCAATTGAAAAGTGATGAAAGCGCGCATGCGAAAGAGACCACGTGGACAGGTGTTGCAACCAGCGATGGATAAACAAATTATTAATCACGCAGTCCGACCGCGCCTGCAGCGAACAACGCCAGGTGTGCTACGCATCCAAAATCGACATTAGGTTGAGCGTTTCCGAGCTCGCCAACTTAAGCACTTATCTCAATAAGCGCCAGTTTTCGGCATTCAAACTGGCAGCGCACCTGGCAGCCACATTGGAAGTAATTGACCAATGATCATTTTGTGGAAAGGAATGGACGTATTGCGGTGCCTCTCTGAGCGAAGAAACGTTTGATAATATGCGTGAAGCTGATGTTGCTTACAGAGTACTGCCACCAGCCTTGGCCTGTCATGATTTTCGCGAAATTTTCTGAAAAAAAAACTGATTCAGCAAAGATTCGCGGTATTTGAAAATGCGACATTTTTACTGGGATATTTAGGGCATGAACTTCATGTGACACAGCAACGTTGATCAAAAGTTCAAAGTGTGGACACTCAGGTGACGGATTGGTATGATGATTGAAGACGAACAGGTGCGAGCCAGTGCATAATATTAGCACAAGCGCTGGATTAAACTTGAATCTGTTGCCACCGCGAGAACTAGAAAAGCCCAGGCAAGTTTCCACAAAAAACGAGAGACAACAAACAAGTCAACCGCCATTCCGCAGATGAATTTCAGTGGTTCTTGTAGTCATTCGCAGCAGGTGTAGATGGCCGGTTCGCTCAAGGTGCAGTGCTGAGTCACATTAATGTGGGTTGGGCGAGTCAGGGTAATCACGGTGTTTAAGGCCTGTGTTAACGCTACCCTACGTGCATCGCTTGGTTAGTTGACCCAAGCTTTTGACAAAACTCACGTTGTCACGAAAGCCTTGCAGAAGGAAACATCAGCAGCTGATTAAAATAAAATAGCAGTTGAACACCGAAACTGTCTTTTTTATGCCTGGCTTTGTGTTTCAACATGTTTCAACACTGGTTCGCGTTGCGCGCGTATTTTGACGCGTGGACATGTTCGTCAGTATGGGAGGTTCGTTGGACAACCGTGCAGTCACTGGAACAATCAATAGGTACACCAACATCCGCCTTAGCAACGTCCAGAACCCACTTCCGAACTTCGATCTTTTTTAAGACACCAGCATATACTGGATATTGATATTCCGCAGGCTAAAATAATTTCTCTCAGATCAAAGCAAGATCCAAAGCGAAACAGTATCCCGACTTTTCAACAGCAATCGCATTCGCGAAAGAGACTGGTCATGCATTCGCAAACGACATTTTTCCCGCCGCGGCAAAACATCTGGCTCAGCACTTAAGTTTACTCTGTAAGTTTAATTGACGTGTACCGTCAAATTTACTGGTTGGTTTCACTCTTGCTGCTACGAGAACATTCGCCACCACGTCCGTGCTTACAACTTTGACGCATACGCATTTCAATAAAACTGAACATAGGCCCTCCACCTATTTACATCACAGTGTCTAAAAATTGCATCGTGATCACGTCAACCAAACTCTGAAACTAAAACTAGAAACACCTTGGCAACAGTGCAACAAGCAGTATCAATTCACTCACCCTATAACTAGGGAAATGGTTTTTATCACGTTTTGTAACAACATGGTGGCGAAGTTACAAATCACTAAACAAATGGTCATTAGAGAAAACCTAATTGTCGTTCCCGGATACTCTTTGCAAACTGTGTTTGCGATTCTTGACCAACACTGTGATGTTTTCAAATTTTTGTTGTGTACGAAGGACAGGGAAACCAGGTGCAATCTAGTTGGTAGTGTTGAAACCGATTTTCAATACATATACTGGTAAACGTGCTGAGTATAAAGATTACGACAATCGTTTCACCAAAAGACAAACATTTGCAAAACTTATCACAGATGCTTAGTTACGCACACAAATGCCCGCGATACGTGTAGGGTTTTTTTTTAGCTTTCTTTGTATAATGACATCCCTAATTACATTTTCCTGGTGATAATTCTGTTGCTTGTTTAAGAATGTTTGCATTTTCCCGCAATCTAAAACACGTTTCTGCACACAGCGCCATAGAACCCACCCGGGTTCAAAAGAACTGATGAAGTTTTTTCTTTTTTTACCTAGCTAGGGCCTCTGTTAAGAAAAATCGATATTTTCCAATAACCAGTAAAACCTCCTCATAAGCAGTAAAACCTCCTCGACAAAGTTTGTTTGTGTGTTAGTTTTGAGAAACGCGAAGAGAGAGGGTTGCAAAGTTAAACCAGATGGCATAGAAGCGGAGTTGCACAGGCACGCAGATGTATTTTGGGATAAACACTTTTCTGGTTTATAGCGTATTTTAATCGGTTTTTCTGATCTTCGTCCTCTAAAGCAAGCCAGGCATCAAATTCGATTTCATGAAACTTCTTTCCTTTCAAAAGACAGGGAACTAATGAACAAAGATGAAAAACGCAAGCCGCTATCTTTTGACAATTTTCCAACATTGCAATTCGATTTTGTCGATTGCGTCTCATTTGATGAGGATCGGGTCGCAAGAAGTTCGAACAAGTTGAATTCTCTGTAGAGCAAAACCCGCTTGCAACTTTCTACTTGTTCGTTTCTCAGTATTTAGCCACAGTTGTTTATTTTTAGATGGGTTTCAAGTTCACTTCGGTGCTCTCAACACTTCTGTGTTGCACAAATTTTTGCGAAACATTCAGATGTGAAACAAAAGAGAAAAAACAGCTTCAAACGAAATTACGTTGAACGTTTCTCGAAGCAACCTTTTCATCGTCAAAAATTTCAGTTACTAGAACACAAGGTCACTAAACGAAACGTCCAATATGATTTTACTTAACCCGGCAGGTTTTCATTTTTTTCTGATTATGTTTCACAAAACGTGGAAGTTTTATCGCGTTTTTGGCTGCTATTAAACCACGCGCTTTTTAAATATTGTAAGAATTTCGGACCCAAAAAGAATTTTGTAACTTTCGTTAATCTCTTGACAATGGGCCAGTGAAAAATTCTTGATTCGCACACATCAACGTTTGGACATGCGTGCTACACTGACGTAAATCCTAACGATTCTGAGAAAAAACAATGTCATTGCGTCAAAGGTCATGCAAATCACTGTTCACAGAAACACACACGGATGGGTGCGTGCCGTTGCTGAATCAAGTCAGCTATAACGCATCATCTTCTGCTGACGTCTGATCGCAACGCCGTTGCAGATGAGGTTTAAACGCATGAGCGCTAAAATATTGAAGACCAAAGCGCCGAAGAATCACGTGCTAGCAAACGAAACGCATGACAGCAAGTGAAAAAGGCGCGGAGATTTTCGGCAAGTTGGTAGAAAGACGCGTTGCTCAGCAGTTCTTTGCAAAGAGTACCGAGGCTGCTTATCCTGCACATCTTTGAAGCTTGCAGTTTTTAACTGCCTGCAAAAGAAGAGACGAGTACACAGTTGGAAAAAGCATGCTCATGTGTTAGTGTAGGGATGAAACACAAGCGTTTTTCGTTGTTCCGTATTTTTGAAAGCTCAACTCACACAATTTTCGGTACAGTGCTGCCAGACATACAGTGCGGGCTGAACGAATTGGCCGCACTGTACTTTTTAAAGACAAGGTGTTGGCGCAAAAACGACGACTTTGGAAAAACGACAATGCATCGCCGTCGGCAAAACAAAAAAACACGAGGTGCGAAAACACTCGTTTCTCGGTCTTTGCCAATTGAAAGTCCCCTATCGAATAACGAGGGCGTCAAAGGGGACATGATTTCTTAGCTTCGGGCGCGATTCTTCGGACCCGAATGGACCAGGTGCACGCGTGAGCTCAAGGCGCTATCCGATAACCGACGAGAGGTAATCACCACTCGCGTCGAGTGCAGCAGCTGTTGTCTTTTATGCGCGTCCAGCTTGAATCGATCCAATCGCGACCGGCGTCTTTTCATGCCGGAGCGTGCGACACCTACGGCGAGCACGACTACAAGGAAGGTACAAAGTGGAGATAAACATCTTTTGAAGCGGGTCGCAGCAGTGTGCGACTAAGGTTTTGGTCTTCAGGTGTTTGACAAAAAGAAAACAAATAGAAAAACGCCCCAGAAACGCTTCGCCCCGTAGCTCGATTCAATGCCGGAGTATTGGTTACACAGGCCACGTGCGAAGCGCCGACGGAAGCCGCCTGATCGAGGGTCAGCAGATCAGCTCGTGCGCTTGAACTGGAAGGTGAATTGAAACTGCAACAAGCGGTCCAATCGCTCACTGCCTTGACCTGGCACTTAAAATTCACACGAAAGAAACGACCGCACTGTCGTCGGTCAGCATCGCAACAGAACTTCCGGATTCCAGCAATATATGATAATAGGATTAAAAACGTTTGTGAGCTACACTCGTTGCCTTTTCAAAACCAGAGCCCCGTATCGACGTTGTAGTACGCCAAAAATCTGTTGATTTCGTTTCTTCGCTAAGCTGGAATAATGACAGGGATGCAATATAAAAACTTCCTAGCTGCTGGAAAATTGCTGGATCGCAGTAATTATTTCAAGTTTCCGCAGTCAAAATGACTAGCAGAGGCTGGCCAATATTCCGACGACCAAATGCAAAATGACTGCAAGTGTTGTAACCGCGCGTTAAGAAAGATGCATAACCATTCTATAACCGACCATTTCTATCACTTGCATGTTTTTGTTTTCTTTAAAAAACAAAGTTGAAGCAATGACTGGCATTCGACACTCGTACTTCCCGATGCTTGGAACAATATCGAGAAAACATTTGAAACTTGGATATCTAAGTTACCGGTGTCAATAAATATCAAAACCATAATGCGTTTAAACTTTATACCCATTGGAATTGTTTTGGATTTGACCATAACCAGTCTAGAACATTTGCTCAATGTAAAACAAAAAATCAGAAAAATCAAGGAAACACACGAACACCAAAAATAACACAGCAGCTGTACAAATTTTTTTCGGTGCAAGTCTATTTATCTAACAATTGACATCAGCCATCGATCCCAAGCTTTGACAACCCAACCCGTGTTTCGTCACTAATCGGAGTCCAACAACATCTGGCAGCAAGAGTGAAGACAAAATTCGGAAATGGCGCTTTGGTCCTGATGACAAGCGGATGGTGAATTTGCGAAAAATGTCCGACGTTGTTCAGAGCCAAGCGCGTGTGGTCCCTTGTTCTCATATTGCAAACGGTCAAAGAAACGAGGAAAACCGCAGCTGGCATCGGAAAAACAAAACGGAATTCCAGTCTTTCTTTTTCTTTTCGTGTTTTAGGGGAATTATTGTCACAGGGTCTGTTTTGCGTCAGGGTTCAAGCACAAAGGCGGATCGGATTTACCGCGATGGGTAAAGTGCAGCAATGCAACGGAGAGGTGAAATTGCAGCGACCCGTTATCAGCTCGGAAAGTCTTGGGGCGGTTTGAAATACGAGTACTTGCTTAATACGATAAGCGCAGACGGCACCTGCTTGCCCACATCCGAGGAAACAGATAAAGCATATTAGTGCCACTTTTAAATCCCCCGGAAATCTTTGCTGTGCGAGAATATCCACTGGTGCGTCTTGAGCTTGGCAACCCTTTTCATCATTACGAGAACAACTACTGTATCAGATTGCTTACTGGAATATTTTTAGGATGCATCCTGTAGTCAATCCCTTTCGCGTCGTGAAGGCAGGTAACATACGTTTCGCAATTACTTGGTGTTATGACTATCGCTTACAAGCTGCAACGTCTGATCCTTGGAAGTTTCACGCGCAAAACAACCGCAAATGCCCATGAGCAAGCAAATATCGAAGGGATAGAACTCGTGGTATGCTGCCAGTTCCCGTCTACATTTACTTCAAGTGCACACCTTTAAAGCTGTAAAGCTGTGCAGAAGCTGCAGGAAATGAACTCCAGATTTTCTCAAGGAAAGTTGTCGAAACAGAGAATGCCATCACATTCACCGCTGACACAATCGACATGAGCTAAGATTAAACCAAGTTTAAAATAAACAATGCTATAGTTCTTTGCCATGCGGTGCAAAGGCATTTGTTTGTCGGCGTATTCGCGTAAACAGGCAGTTGTATATAACAAAAGCAGAATATGATGTCGAGAGAAAACGTGGAAATGCATTGTCCCACGCCGCGAACTACCAGACGTTCAACATCAAATCAATCAGACATGTCCCTTCTTAAACTTGTCTGACGTTCTGTAACCAGCCCAGTTTTAGCACCTTTTTCCCCGATCCTGCCGCTGGTAAGCGTAGGTGGTGTTGAGCAGGTGAACGGACCAAACACGGTCAGAGCTGCGCCAAGTGGCTCGTCAGAACCTTTCCAGTCGTCTTGATTGAAATACTTTCTCAGGGAGCTCAAGGCCACCGTGGACAGGTGCTGTCGGACGCAAGTAATTACGCTCGCCGTTGTAAACAAACAAAAGCCACGATTAACTGTCGCGATGGACAAGACAGCGGATTAAAGCTTTTCCGGAGCCGGTGCAAACACGAAAGCAACTTGGGCTGGCACACCGGTGCCGACCACATCAAACCGCTGGTCTGAATGGAGACAACGGGATCAGGGTTGTTGGGGTCATAATGGGCGTCGCTCTTCGTCGCAGATGGCATTTCCGCGGTATCGCATTACGCGAAACAGGCTTTATCGAGTGAAACCGTAGATAGCGCGCGCGAAAATGTGAAACGTCACAAGTCGCAGAACGTCAACCAACGGCTTAGGTGCTAAACGGTATACTCAATGCAGGTCTCAGTGTAATCGCAGTTTGCCCAACACAGAACACTGTGTTATACACAGAGCAATCCTCCGACACGACTTGTTCACCACCAGTGCTTTCACTGGCCAGTTGACTATGCGTTGCGGAAATAACAACATCACTCAAACCAGTTGAAACAGCAGCTTTTCTCTTGTTGAAGACCAACTCGACAAAACTAACAACGCGAGCCTGGGTCATAAGATAAAATTCCGACATTGTCCGCTTTAACGAGCAACTGGTGGAAAATTACAAAAACTGGAACAGCATGTGTCATGTTGTTATCGCCAATCAAAAGATTTCAGCATACGACATTCTTGCAGCATCAGGCACCGGTCAGAAGCACAATAATTTCGAACATCAGAAATATGACTCATTGGAGCAAATTACATACCGCGGTTCCAACCACGTGATTTGAAGCAAAGGGCGGTGTTGAGAATGACGTAATCGAAATTGAGCTGAATTCTTCCGGGGTCATAATACAATTGAAACGGCGATTAAAAAATACGGCATCGTATTTTAATCGCTAATACGATATACGATGCCGTATTTTAATCGCTAGTAGATCGTAATAGGCAACACTAGAAACACTCAATAATGCAGGTCATGATCAAAAGTTCAAGATGAAGGGTTTGTAGCTGAAGGTTAATCAGCTTTAACAAACTTAGATTACCTAAAACAAGACAAAATCACAAACATGCTAGACTTTCTGCGCAAGAAAGTCAACGTTGAAAAAATTGGCAAAAAAAGCACCACTTAAGTACAACAAGCTTCAAGTTCGAAAATATCTGCAGGTTTTAATATCTGCAAGCTTTCTCTTGGCTGGCGCGCGGTGTGGTGCGTATAACAAAATTGTTGGGTTATATGCCTTTCGATGTGAAGCGAGATTCATGGTCAAACTGGATTTTGCCAGAAAATTGGGCATAAACCTTTGAAAGGACATACGGGTAAATCGAACCAGAATGCCTTGAAAACTTTGAAGTGTTGCCAGGAGATTTGGCGTAAGCCATAACTTAGCCACTTTCCTATCTGCACGTAAACACAAATTTGGACGGAAGCAGCCAGTCCCAACAGTGAATAGTTTGGCGAGTTCAGAAAAGTGAAATGCTCGCTCCGATCTCCTGCACTGCTCTTGCCGATCTCGCGCACCAGAAAAACGAGAACGGTTTCCTCGACCCTGGTCAAGGGATTACGAACGCACCTGCACGTCAAAAAGCGGAAGGGATTGATGCGCGGACGAAATTCCACTCAAGATGGACCACTACGCAAACGGCAACAGGCAGTCACAGTGTACAGCAAAGATCACCCAATCAGCGCTGATGAACGACTACGTCTTGGACAAAACAATGGTGATGAGGAGCTCTGATCTGTGACAAGGTACGAACTCGCGCTTGTGGAGCAACACCAACGTATTCCGCTCGTTTCGCTCTGTAGCGACTTCTGTGGTGGGCGAAACTGCAATTCTTCGCGCAACGCAGGCCATCATTACTCAGTTTTAATCAACGACAACAAACTGTCACTGCAGTTTCAACGATTGACTCTCAAGAGATTACGACGAAAGTTAAAGTTACACCATTTTTTACAAAAGAAACGGTTTAGGAAGCCCGATGAACGTTGAAGTAGAAGAACTACACTTAGCACTTGGAGGGACGCCACGCACCTGGAATCATCAGTCTGAGCCTGTAATACGACACAAAATACAACAAAAATTATCCAATAGCTTTTAAACGGGTGCACATTGCACAATGACATCCAATTCAAAGAAGCATCACTGAAAAAAGAAAATGAAAGATGCTACAGAAGTCAAGTGGTGAAATAAAACATTAAATTTCATGTCGAAACGGTGGCTGAGAGTGTTTCCAAGGCTGATTTTAAAAGCACTTGTGAAAGTTGTGGAACCAGCATTAAGGAGAAAATGGTCGCGAAGCATGTTCGTAAAACCTCGACATCCACGAAAATTAAAATGTTTTTGTTACAAATGCTAAGTTACATCACCGACCAAAGGACTATTTCAGTAACGCACGAGATGAAAACAGCGTTGTTCTCATTACAAAACACGTTTATCAGTTATAATTGGTCGTCTTAATCTAGGTTGTTTTTTTCCTATTTCTAACAATTATCTTCTCGGTTTCACAATTGTTTTCTCTTTTTTCACTTAAAATTTGCACCTTTATGGAACCATATCGACACCGTACTAAGCCATCAAGAAAAACTATGAAAAACATTTTTTCAGGAGAACACAGTATGACATTGACCAGAAGATTGTTTGTTTCACTTACCAAAGTGTCTGACTATCTTGGAACAGAACCAAGTATTAGCTGAAGTCATGGGTAAGTGAAACAAACTTGTGTTTACGTGCAACCGCTTTCAAAGTGTCTCTTGCTACGTTCTTGTATGCAAAATAAGTGAGATTTCGGGGCAGGAAAAACTGACCCAAACATAATTGGAAGGCGGTGTTGCATAAATAGTTCGACTGAAGCTGAACAGACATTTTGAACGAAAGTTTAGTCATTGTTTGGTTCGATCGAACCGTTCAAGTCCACTTAACTTTAAGACGAGAGAACCCCAGACAAAAAAGGCCGCTGGTCTTCCTTTGTCTTTCTGTTCCTTTATTGTGCTATACGTGCAGCAACGAATGCAATTTGATTGAAACAGGGGTGGGGAGCACGTGGCCCACATGACCATTTAATGTAGACCGTGTCAGAATTTTCATCACCCAAATTAGAACACAACATCGCGTCGAAACCAAGTTTCAAGATAAGCAGATAGAAAATAAGTCAACAAAAGTCACTCCCAAACCTCTTAATTTTAACTCCTTATTCTCCTTAAGGTAAAGAAAAACACTATGAGTAGTTTGTTAAAATTTTAATCATGAGATCAAATTATGACGTTTTCGCGCCCCACCCATGATATTCTACAATTGATGTGGGCCGTCATCTTGAATTGGTTCCCCTGGATTAATATAACCACAAAACAACGTGACATGAACTCGCTCCACCGCACTGCAACATGTGCATCATGTAATCGACATATAGAATACAATTGTGGTTCTAAATCATGGATAACCGTATCCCCTGGGGGTGTAAGTTAAACGTACGCGAGGTGCGTCTGGAAAATATCAAAGGTTCCTTCTTCTTTACAGCGTTTCTATAAAGTTTTAAATTTAATTTCCAGCATCCATTCGAAATCACCTGCATATCGACGCTAGATTTCCACCGCGGTAGCTGGTGCAAGACGAAATATCAAGAATTTTAAAACGTAATAAAATGCGTAAGCCATCGTCATTCAAATCAATGCGACGGTCACACCAAAATGGAAGTCGAGAAGGTATTAATTTTGTGAAACATAAATCTGTTCAAGGCAATATACTGAAATCAATTAAAGTGTGGAGCGCTTTTTCAAGCAGAACAGAGTACTTCAAGCCTTCGCAATTTAGAGTGTAACCAGTTCTGCAAGAAATAGCCTAGTTTTCAGTCCATATATCTCAGAACACGGAGTACTCAATCTATAAAAACTTGGAGTATGGTAACAAAAAATTAAGTACCCTTGTTTTCATGACATCAAACATGATCAGCGGGAGTGTTAATATTTTCTGTTTTTTTGCCATTAAAATACTACATTCATTTAGTTCAACATGACAGAGTCAGCTTTGCGAAAGTTCAGTTACTGTCAAAGTTTTTGATGAAGCATTGTAACATCTTTAATGGGTGTTTGCAACAACTTGACGTTTATTCTCCATACCCATAACTCCACCAAAGTAAAAGTGCTGTCGCTGACGTGTTACACGCAACTAATTTTGTGCCTGAAGAATGGTAACAACAGTAGCTCTGTTGCAAATAGTAAAGCTGTAACATTCTTCGTTCCGACTCTCTAAGTCCATCCAGCGGATAAGTAGAAAAATGCAGACAGATGAAATTTCAAAACAAGTTGAGAGTTCTGTAAGTCACCCGCGTAGCACCTCGATGTTTCGCTCAAATTATTTTCGCCAAACAGGCCAGAAATCTGAGAAGCAAAAGAGCACCAATGCTATAATCCAACCGTGGATGAAACGTAGAATGAACGGAAACCTGAATGCGACGAGAAAGTATCGCAAAGTGGAGACGAACGGTCCAGCTGCACCGCGGATTACTTCACACGGCACGATAGTGTCAAACATCAAGTTTCTCGTCTAAATCACAGTAGAGGAAGACCAAAAACCACTTCTAAAGCTCGCGGTTTGGCCCCACTCTAACCTTTGCATGTCAGTGCCAAGATGTCAGTCTTACTGTTACGATAAGCATGCAACAGAGCAGCAGAGGTACAAAGTGCTAGAAACCACGTAATTAAGAAATACGAAGCCTCAAAAGTTCCTTTAGTTGGATTTCGTTCTGCTTGCTCTGAAATGTGTTTAAAACAGATTCCTCGACAAATAGTTACGGTCTCTCTCATGTCTCTGATTTACTTCAAGGCATTTTATAATTCTCTCTTTCACCTCAAGATATTTTATAATTTTCAATAAAATAATAAAGTCATATAACTGAAGCAGCCTGTGGCAAAAAGTAACCAAATAACAGTGACATGATAATCTTACACGGAGAATTAAACAATAAACGCTAACACACAAAGAAAGGCAGAAACGGTCTATCATCTTGATGGTTTAGTAGTGCAGTTGTACTGCCTAGGTTACCCTATAACTTTTCTAGAGTCGGAATCACTGTAAACCTGTGACTAGTCAAAATAAAAAACTCTTCAGTTCGTTCATTCTCGGTTTTTGTTCTCCTTTCGTCTGCGGGCGCCCACCACCGCTTGCTTGCGCCGTGCGGCTCATGGCTGCTTTCGCAGTAAATGCTGCACTGGCAGCGAGTCAATGGCAACGCCGTGTGCGAACCATTTCCTCGCACCCAACCATTTACGCCGAGCACGAGGCTGGACTAACTGCAAGTACCGTTTTTCAAGTCTTTGGTATGAGCCGGCCGGGAATCGAACTTGGCCTACCAGCTTTGGTGACGCGCACGCGTTGAGCACGTGCTCAACCGACTATACCACTGAGACGGTTGTATAAAAATATGCGATCTTTCTGCAGAAAGTACTCCATACTTGCATCTGATCAATTAAAATTTTCTTCTTTCTCTCTAGCAAGAAGCCGAACAAGAGCCCAAACGTTGAATATGGGTGACAAACAACCCCAAGTCAAGCGGTGTCAGGCAATTTATGTTGATTAAAACATTTTCATTTTGTAGACGCATAGGTGCAAGAGAGGAGGCAATTTTCGGGGGGTGTAAAGTATATTTTGCCCGAATTTCAACAGCAGGGTACTGCGCTCCTGCCTGGTGCTGCAGTGCTCACGCCCACCTCATTGATCCTGTCATCGACGACGCCTTGCGAACTGTGACTGGATAGCTCAACAATCTTCCTGTTGCGTTCAACAATCTTCCTGTNCTCGCGGGNATCCAACCTACTGAGCTTCGTCCAAGGGTGCCACACTGTCTCTAGCACACCGTGCCACGGAGCCTGGACATCTGCTCCACTCAGTTCTTACCCGTTCACCAGGTGGGAACGCACGGCATCTATATCTCAAATCGAGATACCCATTTGTGCCCGCCGCACAACAACTCACCAGTTCATCTGATGACAACAACATATGTGCGGCGCTCTGGGCGGATTACCGATGGAATGCGGACTGGTTGGAGAACGTGCTACGAGACTCCGAATTTTGATTCCGAGGTCGACGCCCACCCTCCTGGAATGGCCCTGCCGAGAACAGCGCTGGTCCGGCTTAAGCGCCTCCGCATCGGTGTCGGACGTTTCCGCTCCTGCTTACACAAATGGGGCATGGTCCCTTCTACGCTTGTGAGTGTGACGCGGGCGGAACAGGCCGTTGCAAACGTATGTATGTTAGCAAAAGTGTGTTTTGCAATATTTTTGCATGTCGTCCTTCACTGTCTAATCCATTAACCTCCCTATGGAGTGCATGTTCTGACTATTCTGTATGACGAGACAATCGAATGGCTGCTCAACACCTGCCCCGAGATCTAGTGTGGCCTAGCAGTGGATAAGAACTGGCTCAAACGATAAAGAAGAACCAGACTAGGCGAAATTAACAGGGGACCTGAGAATGCAGTGTGTCCTCGGGCACAGAATTTCCCTCAAGGCCCATGAGCAAGTAAAGAAGTAAAGAATTTACGGTTATGCAATCATATAGGTTCGCAAAACACACAACTATGAAAATAAGTCACAGTTCAGCGATAAGATATTTGCGATGCAACCAAACAATTTAAGCAAAATCTGACAACATCAGGCTGAAGCAGGGTTGGCAAGTTGGCCTTTTTCAAGACAAATTTTGTAAATCTGGCCTTGTTTCAAGTTGGTTGGCCTAAAAAATTTAATTTGGCCTTTCTTGGCGTTGTCTGAAGTTGGTTGGCCTTAAAAATTCGTTTGACCTTTCGGCTTTTTTACGCTGAAAAAGTTTCCTCTGATGAAAAATTTTACTATTCTATTGTTGTTGGCAACACCTCTGCAAAATGTTTGTGATAAATGCGAAATTAGACCGACATCCACGTTCTGATGTTGATAACATTTGAGGGATGCAAAATTCGAAAAAATTTTTGCGTAATAACTGGGAATGCATGCACTGTGTAGTGCATGGCTGCAATATGGTGTCAAATTTAGCAAATATTGTCAAAAAACACTGTTTTTCAAAAGATTTGCCAACTTTTCTTGGCAATATTTTTTTAATACCAAAATTTTGCCACTTTTCAAAATATATACTAATTGTCGGTATTGACGAAACAATCCATTTTGGATTATATATCAAATGAATACACAACCTTAAGAGAGAAAATACAGTTCAACATTAATCTTTGTGAATTACCGTTTTTATCACACTCAAATTCCCACGAAGTATAGTTGCTGGTACTGTGCTTTACAGTGGAACTTCAGTTCAATTGTCAAAATTTACGAATTGAAAAAAATATGAATTGCAAAAAACTTTAGGTATTGAAAATTCAATATTGCCAATAACATTGCAATTGTCAAAATATTTTTACCAAAAATTTGCCATAAACTGGACAAACACTTGCAAAATTCTTTGTCAAGTATCTGGCAACCCTGGTGTAGTGTGTTGTAAGCACTATGTAGGCTCAACGCTTACAGAGTCGTCAGTCCAGGAGTGAATGGGAGACGAGTTTCGCATGGATGCAGAAAGCTGTCAGTGAATCAGTATACAATAAAAACTGTGGCATCATTGTACCTCAAGTGTGCAATCTCACAAATCATGAAAAGTCAGAGCAACATCAGAAATGACCTCCGGTACAAGGCCAATCAAGACTTAATCTCAATTTCGAAAAAAATTTCTAGTGATATTCTTGTGATGTAGGACGTAGGTGTTTGTTTGTGACGAAGGAATAGCAATACCAAAAACAAATTAGGCTTTTTTATGGCCTTTAAATAATCAGGTTGGCCTTTTTCTGACACTGTTTGGCTTTTTATTGAAATATTCTTCTGGCAACCTGGGCCTAAGTTCAAATCTATTGTTCTAAAATTTGCACTAGCGCTGAGTTTGAGTACAAGAACAAGAAATTGAAATAAGTCAACCTGTTACACCAACCATTCATTCTTTGTTTGTCTGTCATGCCTAGATGTCTGTCTGTCAAACCACTGCAACTTTGAATTTTTTCTAGGGCCATCTAAGCACACAATCGAATGCGTGTTTCTGTAAAATTTAAAAAATGCACTGGACATTGAGCAGAATTTTTCTGTGTTCTAAGGGCCACACCAAGTGTCCGCCAAAATTTAGGTTCCTTGAAAAGCAAATCGACTGTCTCCAATCTCATGATCAATAAAGCATCTCAGGCAAAAATTAAGATTGCAAACTAACATTTTGCTTTGACAATGCAAGAAAGATATTTTGTGAAAAAAAATTGTGTAATATGGCATCAGTAAGGAAATGAGTGACAGTTGCAATGGTACTTGCACTGTTTGGTGAAGGCATATGCTCAACTGCAGTGCTTCTGTTAATTGCAAGTGCAACCAGTATTATGCAAGAATTTTATGGTAATGCAAAACATACTTTTGCTGACTTCTTTTAGAAAGCCGTGAGGCTTCTGCAGCTTGTTTGCGAGCTTCAAATTCTTCACGTTTTAAAACCTCTCCACTTCCTCTATAGCCTAGCTCAACCAGTTGTCGAGCTAGTTCCTCATCCTGTATCACAATGTATAATCATTATTTTACCGCAATGTCTTGTCGTTTACACAAGCTTTGAAATACATGGGTATTCTACCCCATCTGTACAAGAGGTCACCATTATCATTACAAAATATAGATGAACTTCTAAGGGTTCATATGAGGTAAATCTGCCCACAAATTTCCAACTAATTGAACTTTGACAATTTTGCTGGAAAAGCTTATGTGGACAGTTGAAAATTTTGCATAAAATGAAAAAAGTTTACAGCAGCAGGTCTGTGGAGCCCACATACAAGCAAAAAATATAACATGGTGACTGAGGTGCTGTAAGTGACCCGTTTCACTGTGCACACAGAATCCATAAACGAAACAGGACATGTTAAATTTCAACATCTATAGACAGCTCAAATTCCTATCACGAGATGTAAAAAAATACTTTCAAAAAGGTGCTCACTGCTTGACAAAGCTACCTTACAATAATTACTGAGGGAAGTGTAAACACAAAACTGTAACAATATTTAAATAAAAATTTCGGCAGTGATAGCTTAGTGACAGAATGTCATCCTCTTAACTGAAAGGTTGGGTGTTCAACCCACAGCCACTGAGTGAATCACCGTAGTGCTCCTCAGGCAAGAGTGTTCACCTCAATTGCCCTGACAAGAAGTAAAATTCAAGCTTCAGCCTGCCACCAAGTGCCATCACTCAAAATCAAATATAAAAAAAATATAAATACAGTAGTCCCTGCTTACTAAACCCACCTCGAGACTGGACAATTTTGGGCTTATTAAGCAGGTAGGCTTATTAACCGGGGGACTAATTTTTGCCATTCTCATGCACATAAATGAGTACAGCCAACAGTACTATCGCTAAAAGTTGCTAAATCTGTCAATACGGTGTACAGCAGTTACATGTAATGAGCAATTTTCTTTGTTTATTACGGTAAAACAATATTCATTTCGAATAAGTCTTCAAAATTCCAATATCACATTAGCCTGTATATTGGGAGGTAAAGGGCACTTTGTGCATATTAATTGAATAGCAGTCAAAAATAGAGAAAATCAATAAGTAGTTGATTTCCAGTTTTAAAGCAAAATTATTGATCTCACATTTTCTACAGTAAAATCAACAAAAAAAGGTAGAAAATGTTTAAAAAACAAGAAAATGTCATGCAAAAAGGAAAAAACTATTGGAATAGTTCAACTATTTTAATTGTGGCAACCAATGGTGCAGTAGGTTCATCCAACTCAGTAGCTTGTCAAGAAACAATATTTACAGTTAGTCATAGTGTGCCATTAAGATGTTCACTTTTTAAGATAATTTATACTGTCATGGTATGTTGGGTGACAGAGGATATGAAAACAGAAAAAGACAATTTTACTTAAAAGGCATGCCAGTGTCAGTAGCATGATAATTTTTTGGGAGACAATTGCCTTTCAGAGGGAACCAGCTGGACTGCCAGTGACCAAAGTCTGACACTGCAAATGCCCAAACCAGATGATATGCAAGAGAAGTCTTGCAAAAGGTGATACATATGTTGGCACTTGAGAATGGAAAACCAGCATCCACAGGCAAATGTGATGTGGGTGTTACTTGGGCATTTGATTTGTGGGAAATATTGGTATTGGTCATGGTAAATACGTAAACAAATTCATCAGAAATTTTACAGAGCATTTTTAACACAAGTCCAAGTCCCATCCTAGTCAAAATTAAGTAGCAAGCTTGGTTATAAGTATTTTCTGAGTTTTATCTCATGAAACTTTAAAAATTAAATGAATTTTGAAGAAAAAAATGGTATACAGTCAGAAGGAATCAACAGCATTCCATAAATAGAAAATCTGGTTGTTAAGTGGATGCACACTGAGCTTTCTTTAGGAAACAAATTTGCACAATATGTTTACAAGGATTTTGACCATTATAAAACCTGTTATTGGATGTTTCTTTTAGTGCTATTTTCATGACTGTCATCTTCCAAATGCTGAAATTTGGACCTGCCAAATGAAAATTAGATTACTGCTCACAATCACAGACTTTATGAGAAACTTAGCCAAGATCACTTGCAGAAACACATGTATTAAAAGCAAAACCAAAAGTTTGAACTGATATTTTTGTTTGTTACATTACTGTATGTGCACTTCATAGTTTGTTTTGCATAATTGTTCCTATGGGGCCCTTTCCTTTGTAAAGTGGGTAGCTGGTACTACAGGACTAATAAGTTAGATTTTCTTAGTTGTTAGTTTTAAATCCCATTTTACTTCATGCACTTCGCAGAGCTGATGATGCCTATCTAGTAGGCAAAATATATATTCTGATAAGATTATAGTGTGTGATTCTTGGCTGTGAAAAGTTTTTTTGAGAAACAGTATTTAGAATTAAATACACGAATGAGAAAATAAGCTCATAAGCAGTAACAAACCAGTAAAATATGCTGTGTATAACTTAATAATTATGAACGTACCTCCAAATAATACAAATCTAGTGATGTAATTTGTGAATCCAAAAAATCTTCGTAAGTAGCAAATTCAGTGACAATATTATCAGCCCCAGCACTTCCCTCTTCTTCCATTTCTCAAGAGTAAAATGCAATGCACAAATTTCAGAATGTTTCTAATTTATCAAAGGCACCTCTGCAATCACCATAAAAGATTTTTTACAAAAAAATTTCATAATAATGCATTTTAATGGGGAAATGCAGATAAAACTAATTATTAATTGTTTGTGGCATTTGTAAATCTGAGTTTTCCTCATGAAAAAAATCTTAAAAACTATTTATTTTTCTAGTCCCTGTGCACAAATTAGAAAATGAAGACCATATTGCATTCAGTAGGCTGCTGAATGCGCAATTGTTTTTAGCTGTAGTAAGGTGGTTGGAATTGATTTTAGCAAGATAGAGTAGTCTTTCTCCAGAAGTATAAAAAGCCCACAATGCCACTTGTTCCCCTGAATGGCATAAGTGTGAAGTTTGCTGACCAGTGACCATGCAAAATATCTTGGTATGTTACTTCATGCCTCAGTGCAGAATTACAATCACTGACACTTAGATAAAGATAAATCACTCTGTTGTGCAATTAACAAGCTCAGAGGCACCTTGGCTAAGTGATAAAAACATTCTGTTTTGTACCTATTGTGTGCTGAGGTATGTCTGCCAATCGTTGTGCAAGTGCACATAGCCTAGTATTAAGTGTCTGTTTTGCCAAGAACAGTGCCTATCAAATTTTGCACTATAACCCTATGATTATAAATGTCCACTCACATCAAGTTGCCTATTTCATCCGAACATTTGATGCCTTGATTATATGCTTTTATTCAGTGGTGCACATTTTCAACCAGCCTTTTTATCTACGCATTCCAATGGTCCAGTGCGTTTGCAAATCTCTATTTTTCTCTCACTAGGCAATGCTTCTGTAGGATGATGATCAAATGTTGCTGGTGTTTTGTTTCAGTGTTTGCGCATTTTAAGTATTGACTGCATGCACCAACTACTATTCACCCTTTGATTCATGTGACTAACAATTTTGTTAGTTCAAAACGGGTTGTTCAAGGCCAAATAATGAAAGAACAGATCAAAATAGATCATTTTCATGAAAAGCAAATTCAAAATGGATCAAAATTTAAAAGAATCTAATCATCTTGTATATGAGTTTTAAACAAGCTGCCTCATAGTCGATGAAATACTTTTGGTGCAAGTTTATTGTAAAGTTTAGTATTCAAGCAAACAACAAATTATGTTTACAAGACTATCTCACAAGCATGGGCTTAGGAACGCATATATTCTACATATGTAGTCTGCCACAAACATGTTCTGAATTTCTGTTTTGCATGTGGCCTACTACAAATGATCTGATGTGAAATTGCTCTGTTTTGCATATACGTGATCTGCTACAAATGATAGATCTTTTTGCTTTGTTGTCCTCTTCTACATGTGGTCTAAATTACTACGTTTTGTGTGTGGTTTGCTACAAACGATTTGTTGTAAACTGGTCCACTGAACACCAATGCTAGCATGATTACCAACATGACCAAAGAAAGTTGGCAGATATTACAACAGAAAAATTTGAAAGTTGAGTTTTTAGCCTGATTTACACTAGGAAGTGATGGCAAGTGGCCAGATGTGAGCATAAGGGACAAGGTGCGGTTGTTTTTTTCAGTCTACACTAGGAAGTGACGTTTGCATGCATGAGTGACATAACAACTACTTTAGCGCCAGATGATGCAACCGATCTTCAAAGATGGAGGTAGATCAGGATTCTCTTGAAACGATAATTGTTTGATGGCATTACTTCCCAAGCATTGCCCCTTGCTATTTTGTCATGGTATCCACCAGTTCATGGGTCGTACAAGCACGAAGCATGGTATTTCTGCACTTACAAAATTAACCTTTTTTTATTTTCATCACTTACTGAATTAAGCTCGATGATTAATTAATTAAATTATTTGCACCTGTTGGAAATAACTTTCGAAAGGATTTTAGTGATGTTACTTTTAAAAATGTCTGTACTTCCATTGATATAACTACAATTTTTCTAGATATGTGTTCACAATACGAGCAAGAAAGCAATGTATTCTGTAATATATGAAACCAAACTTGGGAATTATTTCATGTGGAATCATTTATGCTTCATGAAATAGCTTTTTCTATAACATGATACACTATCTCTTCCACTACAGAGACATGTAAATAAAAGTTACCTCATAGTTTACACATAATCTGACAGGCTCTTTCATACCAGCCTACATATCACAGATAGGCTAACAAAGAAATAAACTGATGAAAATTATAACAGTAATACAGTTCCCAAAACCTTCTTTAAGTAGTAAACTTAAAAAAGAAACCATTTAAACATGCTGCTGTATTCAAACATATTATGCCTACAACACTGCATTGCTTTTGTGGTACAATATGGTACAGTTTTGTGGCCTACACTAGGCTATTAGGGTAGAGAGCTGATAGTATGTGATATTCACCAGAGAACGGACAAAAATACTGAAAAAGTGTGCTTAAGTTTGCATATCTTGCTGAAAATCTACTCAGCGAATTTGACAACAATTTCCTCCATCATTCTTTGACTGATACATCCTAGACGTGAACCTTTGCAGACCATAGTCACCAGAATCACAGAAGTGGCAAAACACTACTGAGCGTTTCCATCACAGGCACATGGCAGGAATGGGCAAACGCACAGTGACACGGGAAAAATTCCATAAATAAACAAAGAGTCAATTTCAGCCACGTCTTGCTACTGCTCAGTGTTAAACAGCCCTTATTCCATAGTTACAAACAACATAGCTAAAACACTCAAATTCATGAAAGTTTCATGGAATAAGATTTTAGGCAATTATTAATGCCCTGAGAGCTGCTCTTAAACTTTTTCATATGTTCTGCCTCTGTCAATGCTACTCGCACCATGATGTTAAAAAGGTGTAAAAGCAATCCCTTCGAATGTGTTGTGGTGCTTAATATGCTTCTTGAGAAACAAGCTCTCTAATCAAGATGTAGATCGTACTTATCACATTTTATAATAAGCTTAAAAGCAAACAAAGTTTTTTCAAATGTATTTACTACTCACTCAAGTTTCAATTGTCAGTAACAATCAGTAAGCAAGCTTATTAATCGTTTCACAGTCTCTTTCGGAATAGTGTCTTGCCAACATAATCATTGTAAGAAACGCAAATTTACTGGAATTCTGAAAAATTCTTTTAGATTTAGAAGTACAGTAGGTTTTTTAGTTTTTGAAAAATTATTGCATTTGATAAAAGTCATCCCATTTGATTGTTCAACATTCTAAAGTGCATTTCTGGTCTTTCACAAAAAATTGAAGCTCTTGATTCAACATTTGATTTTCTAACACAACAACAAAAAATAACAGGGATGACAACACAGCAATCTATTTTCACGGTGGCACAAAAAGTAGCAATTCCCTATCTTCTTGCTGACCATAACACTGAATTTTCCATCCATGTGCCCTCTAAGTATTAAAAACAGAATAAATAGCACTGATCCTTATATATATATATTGTACATTTTACATGCACATCATAGATTTTACAAATCTTCACTTTTCCTCCACTATTTAATGCTCCCGTATGATGGTAACCAACTGTAGTATTTGTTGGTGCATTGTTACAGTGTTTGTGTTTTATATGTATTCCCTGTGTGTAGCAACCAAACCCTTTCGAGTACTTTGCAGCACCTCATGATTCTGCATTTTCGTGTGATTCCTTCATTTCCCCCAACATATTGATCATGTGTGCAAGTCAAACATGTAAAAGGTGAATATATACAACTAGTAAAACACCAACTGCCAAATCTTTAAATTCAATGAAAGCAAAAGCTAAATGTCTCATAAAAACAAACTTTGATCAAAACAATTCACATGCTTTTGTACACTGCTGAGCACCCCCACCCGATTTTTTGCTAGCTGTTTACTTCAAAACCTGATGTTAGAATGTTTTCATTTCTTTTCCACTGTTGCATTCCTGCATGATGGTGAGTGAATGCGGTTATGGATGAGGTGCTATTTCAGTGTTTTGCTCCTCTCTATGTTGACTGTGTATATCAACTAACACCTACTCTGTAACATGCTATGACTAAATACTTCTGTCTTATTATAAAGAGTTATTTGATTACTCTTGTGATATGGACCATGAATTGGAGGAAAATACGTAAATAAAATAAATTATACATGTTGCCAATATTTGTACACTTTTGACATGTAATGGAAAGAACTTGAAAGATGGTGCGGCAATAGCTTAGTGGTAAAGTGCCCCTCCTAGTTGGAAGGTTGGGTGTTTGATCCACAGCCACTGAGTGAATTGCCACAGTGCTCCTTGGGCAAGAGCGTTTACCTCAATCGCCCTGGCAAGAAGCACAATTCAGGCTTCGGCCTGCCGCCAATTGTCGTCACCAAAATAAAATAAAAACAAAAATATACTTGAAAGACCTTTCGATACCAAGAAATACACAAGTTTCGATAGACAATCTTGACAACTTCAAAACTCTAAAATATTGCAAAGCACTTATTTTCAACCATGCCATGAGATGAAGTACAACTTGACATTATTACCCACAATAATCAGAACATATCGATGCTAATCGATGTGAACTAAATGATAAATGTTTAGAAAACAGCTAACCAAAAACAAAGTCAGCTATTATTTTCAAGGTAGTGTCTATTTTACCACCAGTGGCAAAAGCTCCGCTGAGGCTATTTTGCTATTCGAACTGTATCTACTCATTCAGCTGTGTCCACATATAATACCTGAGTTCATGATACTAGCAGTATGATTAACCTGCTCAAGTGGGAAGTGTCTATTCTTGCTGTGCACATGGTCATTGGTTCAGCTCTCATTGTTGCCTTGGCTTTGCTAGTAGAGATGACACTTTTGACATGAGTGCTTTTTATGAACTTTTTCAACAGTTTTAAAAACCAGACACGAGTTTACATTTTCAGTTAAGGTTTTGGATTAGGGCTTAGGGTATGGTCTAGGTTTAGGGTTTTAGGTGACATAACAAGAATGATATGCTAATCCAAGCATATTGTCCTTGTCACATGACAAATTCAACCAATAGAGTTTGGATAACGGCAAAATAGCTCCAGCAGTGCTTTTTCTACTGACGACAAAATAGACACTGCCTATTGTCAAGTACGGTTACATTACAAAACTGGTTTGGATATGCTTTGGCATAGTATTATGATAATTGACAAAGGTGCCAAGGCAAAAACGTTTTGCAAAAAAGGAAACAAACATTGAAACCACACATCAACAACTACTGCATTTGTTTATCATCGTATAAAAATGTTACATTGTAAGAAAAATTGACGACTTCTAAAAAGCATCAGATTTTTAAAAGTGACTAAGTGAAAAGATTAAAAGAAAATGCACACTGGTAAAAAATGCATCCAAATTTTGAGCAAGGCATTAAATGTTTTAAAAATGAAATACTTAACCTAATGCCAATTATTAAAAATACAACAGGGGTTATGCACCAGGCTATGAACAGTTGCTTAGTACCAGACTAAGTGTATCTGTTCCACTTGTTGATATGTCTGGTGATCCAAAGGAATGACAGTGGTTCCACCAATGCCTATCCCTAGCTGTAGTCAGAGGTAATGCTGCCAGCATATTGGTCTGTGTGCAAGTTTGATCTGATTTTAGTCATTCCCAATGTACTAACCAGTACTACAGCCCACCATTTTCCTTTGTTTCAATGCATTGCTATGGCTTTCTGAACGTTCATGTTTTCTGTAATTTTGTTGTCTCCTTGTGCAGTGTAATTTCACTCAGCTATTAACTATCTTGACTACTGTACAGCTTATGATGAAGCTACAGTGTTGTGATATATTTCACTTAGCTTAAACTAAAATTTCTGAGGTGCTTTTATGAAATAAAAGAATAAAATAAGGGCAAAAAATTACCATTTATACATTAAACTGAGTGGCATGCAAAAATTATTTTTTACTACATTTCAATATTGAATGAAATGTTTCAGAGTACGCTTGCTTCAAAGCTCTGTAATTCAATTTCACTTTTATTAAAATATCATTATAATCTGTCAGTGAGACAACAAGCATTACTGTAGGTATTAACAGTATGAGTGACTGATACATACGCTATTGTCTAAATAGGCTACTACAACTTGGTTGATGCAAACGAACAATTTTCACAACTAATATTGCTAAAAAAAACATAAGATAAATAAATCATTTATTATGTTCATGAAATTCAAGAACTGCACTTTTGACGGAATTCACAGCATACTTTCCAGGGTTGTTCCACAAATTACAGTAGACAAATTTTACGTTGTTTCAAACTTTCATAAAATAAATATGGTTAAATACTCAGGAAAACAAAACAAAAGTGAAAGTGTTTAATGGAAGTGACTATGGATACGCCAAGCCTGATGGAATTCAAATGAAAAGGTCATTTTGTCACTCAAACGGTGTTGGTCTCATAGTTTATTGGTTTTGCATCACTGCTGCTATGCCGATGGTTTACAGTTCGACTCTCACCTTGCCGACTTTCGTTTTCTTTTTTTTCTTTAATTTGTTTCAGGCTTACATGTATGTTAGATAGCTTGGGTTAGCCTTAGCTCAGGTTTAGGTTAGGTTAGCATTAGGGTTAAGGCTACAGTTAGGGTTAAGGTTAGGTTTAGGGTTTATCTTTTACAGTTACTTCGTTTCTACCAACTAACACTTCTGCACTCTCGTCATGCGTTACTGTTACATCACAGGTGGCGTATGACTAAGTTTTCAAATTTCAAGATCCACAGGCGTATCTATGCAGTAGCCACTGCCTTAAAATTTAGTGAAACAATGGATCGTCTGTCTTTAGGTGATTCAAGCACCTGTATTAAAGCATCTTGCATAAAGCTACTCTTACTTTCAGTAGGCCCAAGCTGCGGTGCAGCGAGAATGAGACCTAAGAGGCCATGGCCCCCCTCGAAACAAACTTTGACTTGCTAAGATTAACACTCACTGGTGCTTTTATTTATATCAATTTTCAACTTTTAGAAAATATATGAAAACAACAGTCTGACTCAAGATGACGTCATTGACTGACGACGTCATCGACTGGCCCTTCCAGAACAACATTCTTGGTTACGCTACTGGGCCCGAGTTACCACAATATGGTAAGCTGGTGTACTGTGCAAAGAGGGTGTACTACACTGTACAGTACAGTACTGTACATGCTGTTGCTTGTGCATCTCAATTCATAACAGGGAAGTACCCTGATGGTGTTGTTATGGCAACATTAGCATATTCCCGGCAATGCGCATAGAAATCATCAAAAATTTTATAAGATGCCTACAAAATATGCAGCCTACTAGGAAAACACGTTAGCGTCTGAGACAGCTGTGAAAAATTTTCTCTCGGTAGGCACTCGTCGGAGTTTACGGCAAATGTTTATCAACCAAATAGGATCTTTGAAGGGCAGTGTGGCAGTTGTATGACCACCTTTTCTCATTAATGATAATGATATTTTATTGCGGACTCATGGTCCATTCACAGACACAAGAGCACAAAAAGTGGTTAGCTATACATCAGCGCACATTACAGAAACGATGTTTGCACATGACCAACATCGGGAGGAGCAAAGCATTAAATCGTCTCCATTTTATTTTTCATTCAGACTGATGATCCTGTTGCATTCTCTCCGGTGGTGTTGCGTTGATTGTGTGATTCACCACGAACGGGATGTGCGTGAAGAACAACCCCATGCATATATGTGGCGCGAACAAGCAATAATAGAGTGATCCCGATGGAGTGATCTTGGTGAGTGACCTCTAACAATGCTTGTGAACCTGGTG